>OBUZ01000532.1_pt1 | contig 20663 bp, 18 predicted proteins | sample 1494961 | NCBI WGS metagenome assembly OBUZ01 (sample SAMEA2579939, study PRJEB22360) | human gut metagenome | biome: human gut; feature: human-associated habitat; material: faeces | place: Denmark | collected 2008/2010
AAACACCGGACGAGGTCTTTTTATAAAAAAACAGCTGATTATGCGCCGGTTCTTTCTTACATTAGGGAGTATGCAAACAGGGAGAGATCAACTTCTATTGATAACTACTATCGTGTTGATTTCTCCCTGTTTTTAATTTGCGTAAGAACCTGTGCGCCGGCAGCCGTTTTTCAGTATCCGTGAATTTCGAACACTGTATATTCTTTGTCAAAATGATAGCCGAGCTTCTCCGCCAGATGTACAGAATCCATATTGTGGGCATCCCAGCTCGGATACCAGCCACGCTTCAGACATTCCAGTATCAGCTTTGCGCATGCTGCAGCTGCCAGTCCCTGTCTTCTGTATTCCTTTTTTGTATCTACCTGAATTTCAATTCCCTCGCGATAGGAGCTGTAGGAGGAGGCGCCGGCAACCGGAAGCTTGTCCTTCAGGACAGCAACTCCAAGCCCTGTTGTGCGATATGTCTCGTAATCCTTATATAAAGAGGTCCATTCCTTGCACCAAGGCTGTTGCCGCGACCAGTTGAATATCGTTTCGTCGATCAGCTTCAGCTCATATTCTGAGCTGAGGTTCTCTACGATATGCTGAAGGTGCCGCAAAGAGAAGATGCCTGCCTCCTTTTTTATGGCATATCGCGTGACCTCCTTGGCGCGTTCCCCATACTGCGCCTGAATGGCAGCTTTTAAAGAGGTGGTATCTGCGCTCATGATGATAAAGGGAATTGTATATGTGTCCGGCTTATATGCAATCAGCTCATGATTGACCTCTCCTGCGAAAAAGCAGAAGACACCCAAAACCGCCATAGCTGATTTCGGATTTTCAGGATCATCTGCGTAAATATCCCCCATCACATTTTGCAGACAGGAAAGAATCATCGTATCCTGTGCATGTGCAAACAGAGCCTCAGCCCGTTCGGGATGCTTCATTTTATATATCATAATAACGTTCCTCCTAATCAATACAGCATAGTACTTCCTGCTGTGATAGCTGCCGCAGGATTTCATCTACAAGAAAACAACAAAGAATGCTTTGCTCCGCACGCAGGATCGGGCTTTCCAGCCGACCGGTTTCCAGACATGCATGAATATGTTCTGCTTCATATTTCATTTCATAGACGCAAGGATGCTGTATCCTTTGCTCTACACCGTCCACTACAAGGAAGTATTCCCGTGCCTTCCAGTAATTCGGAATGCGGATATATCCCTTTTCAAAATAAAACAGTGCCTGCTGCAGGGTTTCCCCGTTCATGGAAATCCTGCTGTTGACAAGAATATCGTCGAACAGGAAATTCATGCTTACCCTGTCAATAGCCCCCAGCACTTCTCTTGTTCCCATAGCAGAAGCATGAATCTTATGCGGTTCTAGCAAATACTGCAAATATTCAATCGTATAGCTGGCGCTGCCATACACCACCCCTCCCTGCAAAGGATCGTGCATCCATGCGGCACGCGGGTTGGGAAAGCTTGCACTCATCGCAACCTGATGAAGCTTCCCCAGTGTCTGCTTCTGCAGGATATCGCGAATATCCTGTGTGACAGGCAGAAACAGACTTTTTTGTGCTTCCATCAAAAACAACTGCTTCTGCTTTGCTAAGGCAAACAGCTCCTTTGCTTCCCCGCAGGACAAAGCAATCGGCTTTTCGCATACAACATGCTTGCCATGGTGAAGAGCAGCTTTTATTTCTTTTCCGTGATTTGCATTGTTTACCGCAATATAAACGATATCCACATCCGGATCCGTATATACCTGTTCATATGTCCCATAAGCCTTACGTACCCCATACACCTCCGCTTTTGCCTGTGCCTTTTCCAAAGAACGGGAGGCAATGGCTTCTATCGTATCTCCGGCTTCGATAATGGCATGAAGAAAACGCTCTGTTATTGCAGCTACCGATATAATTCCATAATGCAGCACCATACCATCAACCTCTTTTCCTAGTCGTCTGATAGAGAACATTTATTCTATTATGACCATCTTATCCTTTTCTCTCCCGGCTGTCAACACGATTTCCGCGTAGAGAGCTTCACCGCATAAGATACCATAATGATGAGCATTACAGGTTCAGGTACAGCAATTCAACCTTATCTTCCTTTTCGTTCCTATTTCACCTTATAAAGCGATTGCCGTTAAGAGGACGTGTATATAAAAGCGCTTGGACAACACAGTGTGACATTTATAAGGACTGCACTTTTTCAGGATTCTTCCGTAATTATGACGGATTGGTGAAGCTTTAGAAAAGAAGCTATAAAGCTTAGGGATCATAACCTCTTTCAGCTTTCCCATATATGGCACCCTAATTTGAACTGAAGCTCTTTTCGAACCATTTATATATACAGCAAATGTTGAAAAACACGTATCCTTTGCATAAAACACGATATTTATAGAAAGCCTTTTCATTTTTCTGTATTTCATGCAAAAACATAGCTTTTTCATCCGTTTTTGAATTGCTTTTTTTAGAAAACAGGGTATACTAATAGTGTAATCCTCAGATTACAATACCTCACAAGTTCTGTATACCGACAAAATCGTGAGGGAAAGGGCTGGACATGAACAGCCCTTTTTTTCACCCCTATTTTTAAAATGATATAATTCAAGCTTTATTCAGACGATAAAATGATGGATGTAAAAAATTTTTGATAGACTTTTCTACCTCCAGGTGACATGATGGAACTGAAAGGAGCATGTACATATGGAGATAGGTAAAAAACTCAAAGAGGCACGCATAGCTTCCGGACTGACACAAGAGCAGGTTGCAGATAAAATCAATGTATCCCGCCAAACGATATCCAACTGGGAAAACGAAAAATCCTATCCGGATATCATAGATAGGATAGATATGAGTAATCTTTATTCTATCAGCCTGGACGAAATATTAAAAGGAGATGATAAATTGATGGAGCATTTAGAAACAAATACGAATGTAGTAAAAAGCAATCAAAAATTAGTTATGGCAATTTTGTTGAATATCCTGTTTGTATTACTCCTTGGAATATGTAATGTGTTTCTATCCGGCAATCTATATTATCTCATAGGTGTATTCTGCTTTGCCATATTGAGCTCGGCGATTTTACTGTATCAGATTATCAAAAAACTTTAAGGAGGAGTATCTTATGAATATCAATACGACAATAACAGCAGTGGTATGCAGCGCAGTTTTTTTTGTAGGTGTCATTGAAATTGTATATCAAATCTATCATATCACCGTCACCGATGCAAATGCGAGAGGTCTGAAGCACCCAAAGCTCTGGGGATTATTAGCCATGAATGGAAATAATTCCAGTGGTTTGATCCTTTATCTGATTACCAGAAGAAACTATCCTTTCGTCAATCTCACTTCAGATGCCCAATCGGAAATCGAGAGAAGAAAGAAAGCCGCTGGTATCGGATTGCTCTTCCCAGTAACAGGCGCTATCGGCTTTGTGCTTAGTGCAATGACCTTCATCTAGCAGGCAGTAAAACCTTCCTGTCTATTTCCAATCAAAAAGCCGGGCTATCTCCTGTATAATAAGATAGCCCTTGAGCTGAATGCTTCAACTATATGCAAGCCTTCCCGAACACCAAAAGGCGATGATTACTTTTCCCGGAAAACCTTCCGTAATCATCGCTTTTTATTTGCGATTTGCCCATAGGATAGCTGTATCCAGGTGAAAATCATAAAATGTGAAACACAGGATCCTACATATAAGGGTTAAAAAAACAGGCTACACATTTTCCAAAGCCCTTATTTAAGACCTTTTAACCTTTTGGCAAAATGTATATAACCTGATAATTTCAAATGGTGCGGGCGACAGGACTTGAACCTGCACGCGCGAAGCACTAGATCCTAAGTCTAGCGTGTCTGCCAATTTCACCACGCCCGCAAATGCTTTAATATTATAACATATCCTGTGATAATTGCAATCCTTTCTCTGAAATTTCTTAAAAAAATCAACTAACAATCCTATTCAACTCTATTGCATAACGAGGTACATAAAACTGCAATAAAAGTAAAAAGAAACGGGCTATACTTTATCGACAATCCTGCTATCTCCGTATTTTATGCAGGCTCTCTTAGAATCTGACTGATAATTCGTGACACAGATATCCCATCTTCTTCTATCTCATCCCTCATAGGCCCACACCTTGTCCGTTCAGGAACAGCTTTTTTCATAAATGTCAGCTTTTCCTTATGTAGAAAGAATTATAAAGCTATTATGTGGTATAATGGAGGGGATATAAATCATAACAAGGGAGGATTCCTTCATGAAAAAACTCAGACTCGCAGCCGTTTGTATGCTCCTATTATCTGCTACTGTTTTACAGGGCTGTTCCGCTAATGACCATGGACTGGACCCCGATAAGCCTATCACTCTGACCCTCTGGCATTATTACAGCGGTTCACAGAAGCAGGCATTTGATGAGCTTGTTGATGAATTCAATGAAACACAGGGGAAAAAGCAGGGAATCAGTGTGGATGCTGTCGCAAAGGGAAGCATATCCAACATTTCCGCAGATTTAAAAAGCTCTCTGGAGAAAAAAGTAAATGCTCCGGAGCTTCCGAATATTTTTGCCGCCTATGGAGATACGGCGGAGGATATGGAAAAAGCGGAAAAGCTCGTTTCCATCAATGCCTATATGTCAGATGAGGAAATGGCAGAATATGTCGATGACTATATGAAGGATGGCATTCTGCACAATCATGATGATGTCAATATCTTCCCAATAGCAAAGGCAACGGAGGTCATGGTTATCAATAAGAATAAATGGGATGAATTTGCGAAAAAGGAAGATGTAAAGCTTTCCGATCTGGATACATGGGAGGGACTTGCCCATGTCAGTGAGAAATACTATACATACAGTGGAGGAAAAGCCTTTTTTGCGAGAGATGCCCTCATGAATTATCTCAATGCCGGAAGCGAACAGCTGGGTACACCGCTATTTACCATAACCGGATACTCCGGCTCCTTCACCGTCAGCAAAGAAACCATGCGCAAGCTTTGGAATCAGTATTATGTTCCGTTTGTAAAGGGCTATTATACCAAAAACGGACGGTTTGCCAGTGATGACATGAAAACCGAGGATGTCATTGCCTGTGTTGCCTCCTCTGCAGGAGCAACCTTCTTTCCGAAGGAAATCATCAGTGATGATGGAACAGGCTATGCTGTGAAATATATCGTACGTCAGGTTCCCAACTTCGAGGGAAAAAAGAGCTATGCGATTACACAGGGAGCTGGTATGGCTGTCAGTAAAAGCGATGAAACACACGAATATGCTTCCATTCAGTTCTTAAAATGGTTCACGGAAAAGGAAAGAAATACGCTGTTCTCCGCAGAATCCTCTTATCTGCCGGTGAAAAAGGAGGCAAACTCCTTTGAATCCTGGAACTCCATTACGGAAGCCGAAAAGGTTACTGCGAATCAGCTCGTAAGAGATATCGTCAAAACCTCGATGGAAACTGTCTCAAAGAGTACTCTGACCTCGCAGAAATCATTTAACAAAAGCTTTGAAATCCGCAATTATCTGGAAACAGCACTGAATGAAAAATGCGCCGGGGATGCCCTTAAAATACAAAAGGCAATAAAGCGTGGAGACAGCCGCGAAAAAGCTTGGAAGCAATATCTCAGCGATGAAAATTTCAATACATGGTTTGAACAGATTACAAAGGATATTAACGAAAAGATGAAGGACAGTGATGCATAATGCAGAAGAATTCCCTGTTTCGCAGGCTGCTGATAACGCTCACGCTGACCGGTGCCGCGATCTGTCTGATCTTTATGGGTACGGTTTTTGCCGGTGGTACCATCAGCAATCTGAAGGATATCTCTTATCATCTCTTTCATCAGCGGGTGAAATTCAGGGTATCGGATCTGCAGGAAATCATGGCAACCGATCTGTATCAGCAGGATACCTACAAGGAACTGCTACAGGAATGTGAAAAGGTTTATCATAATGCTGCCGCCTATCAGAACAGCAGGGAGCTGCCGGCATCCGTCCTGAAGCAGATGGATGCCTTCTCCAAGCTGAAATACATCACAGGCTCCTATGTTATATTTGATAAGGATGTCTTTCATACCGATAGCTACCCTGCCTATTATCTGACAGATGGTACCCCCGGTGACACATATAATGATAAAAGCGATATCATTGCACGCTTTGGCAATGCAAGTGCTCTCAAAAAAGCAGGCTACTCTCTGCATTCCGAGTGGAAAACCTTCATGAAGCTATCAGAAAAGGATGAAAACGACGGCTTTTACTTCCGTCCCTATCAGGCGGCGGTAAACAATCCAAGGGAAGAAATTAAAAGCTACGGCTATTGGGGTACGAGCATACGTATGCAGGATAATGAAACCGAGTTCATCACCTATTCCTTTCCTCTGATTAGCTCTGAGCATCAGGTGTACGGTGTTGCCGGTGTGGAAATATCCCTTGATTTTCTAAAAAAATATCTTCCCTATGAAGAATTAAACGATGATTCCAGCAATGCCTATCTGCTGGCATGCAAAAATAAGAATACCGACACCTATGAAGTGGTATACAGCAATGGTCCCAACTATCGCAGTCTGTTTCCTATCGGAAAGAAATTCGAGCTGGAGGATGCCGCCGGTGAACGCGGCTCCACCCTGACGGTAAACGATCGATTACTTGTCATGCAGCAGGAACAGCTGCACCTTTATGAAAGCAATACGCCCTTTGTCGAGCAGGAATGGTATCTGATCGGTACGCTGGAATACGACGCACTGTACAGCAGCGCAATTCGTCTTCAGAAAACCATTCTCTGGACAATGCTGGGCTCGATACTGCTCGCCTTCATCATCGCTCTTTTCACAAGCATGAAATTCTCACATCCGATTGCACAGCTTGCCAAGGTATTGAAGAATTTCGATCCGAATGATGAAATGCATCTGCCGAGAGTGAAAGTACTGGAGGTTGATGAGCTTGCTTCCTCCATTGAGGAATTAAGCAGAAATCTGTCCACAGCGGAATCCAGACTTTCCCAGGTCATCCATGCGCTGGATATGCCAATCGGCGCCATTGAGGTCTATGATTCCGGACTCGTTTACTGCACGGAGGAAATTCCCCATCTGCTCTGCTTTCATAACAGAAAACGAACCTCCTATACACATAAGGAATTTGTACAGGAAATCGAGGTTTTCAAAAAGCGTATAGAAATCTTTGAAGAAAAAGAGGAATGGCAGGACGGCAGACAGGTCCACACCTATGTGATCTCGCATCAGCTGGATGAGCATGAAACATGGCTGCGCTTCATCCTTTCCCAACATGAGGGAACCCATGTCATTGTCGTTATGGATGTCAGTGATGAAATCCGCGAAAAACGCAAGCTGACCTATGAGCGCGATCACGATGTACTCACGCAGCTCTTTAACAGAAGGGCCTTCCGCAGCCGCGTGGAAGCGATTCTGAGCGGGGATGCCTGCGGAATCTGCGCCATGATTTTATGGGATCTTGACAACCTGAAGGTAATCAATGACACCTATGGACACGACGCCGGTGATCAGCTCATCTGTGCCACCGCCCGCTATCTGCAAAAGCTCTCCTCCTCCCGCTGCATCGTATCGCGTATGGCAGGGGATGAATTCCTTGTCTTCTTCCATCACTATCAAAAGGAAAGTGAAATTCGTACGATTGTTGAGGGTATGCATCGACAGATCAACGCACACAAAATCACCTTTACAGGGAAAGAAGAAATCCGAATTCGCCTGTCTGCGGGGATTGCCTGGTATCCAAAGGATGCGCAGGACTTTGATACGCTCAGTAAATATGCCGACTTTGCCATGTATTCCATCAAGAGTACACAGAAGGGCGGTATTGAGGAATTCCAGCCAAGCACCTATCATAAGGACAAGCTGCTGCTCAGCGGCCGCAATGAGCTGAATGAAATACTGGACCATAATCTGGTCAGCTATGCATATCAGCCGATCGTCCACCTGAAATCAAAAGAAATCTACGCCTTTGAAGCACTGATGCGTCCACGCAGTACGATTATCACATCTCCGGTGGATATCCTGCGCGTTGCCAGATCGCAGAGTCAGCTTTACCGTGTGGAATTCATGACCTGGACGCAGTCAATCGCTCAGTTTGCGGACTTCCACTCTGCCTTTCCCAAGACCCGTCTGTTCATCAACTCCATCCCCAGCATCCCGATGCTGGATGATCTGACACAGAGTCTCGAACAGCAGTATAAAGAGTATCTGCCGCTGCTGGTCATCGAGATGATTGAAACAGATGAAATCGAACAGCATTATCTGGAAACCAAGCAGCAGTTTGCAAAGCGCTGGGACGCACATATCGCGATTGATGATTTCGGAAGCGGCTATAGCAACGATTCCACCCTCTTAAACGTCGCAGCGAACTATATTAAGATTGATATGATGTTTGTACGTGATATTCATAAGGATGAAAACAGGCAGCGACTGGTTGAAAACATGATTACCTTTGCCCATCGCCAGCATATCCGTGTAATCGCTGAAGGTGTGGAAACCAAAGAAGAGCTGCAGCAGCTGATTCGCATGGATGTGGATTTTGTACAGGGCTATTATCTTGGAAAGCCGGCACTTCAGATAAGCGATATCTGCGAAGCAGACATACGCAGAAAGCTCAGTAATCTTTAGCATCGCTATTGCACGGCAGCTAAAAGTATGCTGTGAGGTAAAAAAGGTTGCTTCAGCTCCTACCCGTATCTATTGCAAAAGCTGTTTCTATATCACAAAAGGTGCAGCATCCCTGCGGATCTTACCCGATATAAATAATGAAAAAAGGAGAATTCAATCCTATTGTATTTCATCAATAGAAATTGAATTCTTCTTTTTATGAACACTGAAAGATGAAACTCCCTGTGACGCTGTACCTTTTTCTGTATACCATTATAGGCAGCGGCTGCATTATGCTTAGAAGTAGCGCAGAACACAGCTGCTTCTGCAAGTTACATGAGATGCGGCAGCTGCTTGCGCAGACACTCCTTCAGCTGCATCAGCTGCTCCTGCAATCGCTCATAGGAGGTATGGACAAAGCCTGCCATACATACCTGACGGATTCCCTTCCCTTCGATATACAGCTGCTTTTTCAGCGCAATCATCGAGATAAAGGATTTGCTGAATCGCTCATCATACAGCACCACCAGCATGCAGTCGCGAAGCAGAAGCCGATGCATGGGAAGCATGGCAGTGAATTCCTCATACGTACCTGTTTTGCAATTTTCCTGATAGCATTGAAACAGATACGAAACAAGAGCATCCTCATCAGCGGCATGATGCGCACACATGCTGCAGGATATCGGCTGCAGTGCTGATCGCTGCTGCCGCAGCTGCTTCAGATAAAGCTGGAGCTTTTGAATATCGCTGTCCTGTATCATACTGCTGATCTCCACATTGGGAACCTGTTTATGCAGATAATCGAATGTTATGAAGAAATCAACCTCTGCAGCAGCCGCATCAATTTCATCCTCCGTCAGAATACGCACAATATCAATATTCGGCAGCGCTTCACTGATCCGCATACGGCCATAATATGCTTGCTCCAAGGAGCAGTTGACAATCATTCCCGCACGAAAACGCACCTGCATATCCAGCTGATGAAAATATGGCAGTAAAAGCATGGATAAGCGTGTATATTCGCTCTCGTACAGCTGCAGCCCGCGCAGTTTTTCATCCTTATGAAACAGGCGCATAACACTGAGGAACTCCGCCATGGAATCAAATTTCACCTGTGTATCATTATAATGGAGCACCCGCATGGCATGATGCTTTCGTATCATCGCTGTCTGCAGCAGAATGGAAAAGAGAATCGGAAGCTCCTCATCCGGCTCCCCGTGATATTCCTGCTTCAGCAACGCAAAGAAACGCGCACTCAGCTGCCTGGTTTCCTCATTCACTACAAATTCATGCAGCATGCTTCTATTCCACTGCCGTGCCCCGCTTTCTATCAGCTGTTCCAGAAACCGCATTTCCTCACCGTTAACATCCACATGGAAATAATCCTGAAGCATGGTATGGACCCGTCTGTTTCCCATATAGGGCGTTTGCTCCTGCAGGCTATAGCCCATCTGAATCCGTTTCATCATAACGCCGAGATAAATACTGAAATGATGCAGCGCATTCGCCGTAAAGCGATACCGATAGGCATCCTCGTACAGTCGCAGAATATCGCGAAACAGAGACTGATGCTCCTGCAGAAAAACCGGTTCAATACTCATAATCATCGCCTTATCCGCTCGCTGATAAAAATAGTACAGCACAAACAGACGAAGCTGCCGCTCGTCCCCGTCGATATGCAAATGTGTCCCCTTCGTGATTTTCAGATGAAACATCCGCAGCATACTTTCCCAGCACAGCAAATCTTCCTTCAGCTGAAGACGGTTTGTATACAATTCATCGGCAAGCGTATCCATCGTGTACGGCTCCTGTCGAAACAGCAGTAAGATCATACCGTGATAAAACCTGTCCAAATCCGGCTTGATTTCCAGAACTTTGGATTCCAGCAGATAGCGGACATACTCCTCCTCCCGCTCCATCAGAAGCATCCGTACACCGCTTCCCCGCTTGGTCTGAATCCGTGATGTTACCTCATTCATATGCAGATAGGCATTGATTGCCTTAATATCATTGCGTATCGTTTTCTCACTGAAGCCGAATTCCCCGCATAATTCCTGAATTGGCTGATAATGCTTCTGTGACAGCAGATACAGAAGCAGTTTTCGCTGTCGCTGGTTCATACATCTCCCGCTTTCCTCTTTGTAAAAATTTTACCACAGTTACGGTAATTTTGCTACTTAACAACGCCTGCAACAGGCCTATAATGGACTATGGTATAGAAAGTAAGTATTTGAGGAGGCAATAGCTATGGAAACTGTACTAAAACAAAAGAAACAGATGATATATCTTCCACTGATCGTTCTCATGTTTACACAGATTGGAACCTCAGGGGATAATGCGGTTCTCAGTGTCGCGACAAACGCACTGATATCCGCACTGCATGCAAGTATGAATGACATTCAGCTTGCCAATATGGTGTATTCGCTCTGTGCCGGGGCGTTTATGGTTGCCGGCGGAATGCTGGGAATCATCATCGGCTGGAAAAAGAACTTCCGCATCGGTGTGATTCTTGCCATCATCGGAGAGCTCATGCTGGCCATCTCCACCAATGTTGTTATGTTTACCTGGGGCGGCCGTTTGCTGGTCGGTCTGGGCGCAAGCTTTATGATACCTTCCGTTCTCGGACTGATCCCGGGAATCTACAGTGGTAAGGAACGCGTCTTCGCGTTTGGTGCCATCGGTGCAGCCACCGGGATTGCGGCAGCAGGTCCCATCGTAGCCGGCTTTCTGCTGGATGCATTTGGTTTTCGGGTTGCCTTTGGTGCACTCGCCGTTTACTTTTTCCTGATTCTCATCGGTTCAACGGCAATCCCCGAGGTTGAGCGTTCAACAAAGAATCTGAAAATGGATGTGCGCGGAACGATCGTTGCGGCAATCGGTCTGTTCCTGTTTTTGATCGGTATTTCCAAGATTTCCGTATGGGGACTTATAACACCGCTGCAGGCACCGTTTACGCTTTTTGGAATCTCCCCATCCCTGCCGCTTGCGCTGCTTGGTGTCATCATTCTTGCTCTACTGGTCGTTATGGAAAAAAGCATTGAACAGAAGAACGGATGTGCCCTGCTTCCTTCCTCCTTTCTGAAATCCGCGCAGGTCCGTGCAGGACTGTTCGCCAGCGCCATTGTATTCCTGTATCTGGGAGGTACTGTTATGCTGGTAAATCCCTATCTGCAGGTTGTCGGTGGGTTCAATGCCGTTCAGACAGGGGTTGCGATGATCTGTGTCGGTGCTCCCATGTTTGCGGCATCCATGGGGGTTCCGAAATATGCAGCGCAGGTACATCCGAAAACGATTCTTCGCATCGGCTATATCCTGCTTGCCGTTTCCGTGATCCCTATGGCATTCTCTTTGCAGGAGCACGGAGTATCCATCGGCATGTATATCGGGTTGATCATTGCCGGTATCGGTCAGGGAATGCTGAGTGCACAGGCAAGCAATGTCGTGGCACTGGCTGTCAATGAGCGTGATGCCCAGCAATCCGGCGGCATACAGGCTACCGCAAGAAATGTCGGACAGGCGATCGGTGTTGCGGTGCTTGGCATGGTTATGATTTTCACGATCAATGCCAATCTGGGAAGCAGTATGGAAAAGGATGCATTGCTCTCCGCCTCCCTTGTACAGCAGGAGGAAGCAAAAAATGTCAGCTTTATGTCGGATGAGGCCTTTATCTCTTCCCTGTCGGATCTCACCATGAAGCCGCAGGAGCAGCAGGAGCTTGTCCGTTTGAATGCACAGGCCCGCATGCATTCCACACAGTATGCACTGTATGTACTGGGAATTCTTTCCCTTGTATGTATTTTCAGTACCGGCGGCATTACGATTACAAAAAAAGAACAGGCATAAATTCATGCATCAGTGATAAGGAGATGAGGAAAGATGCAGAAATTATATACAAATGGTACCATCCTTACGATGAAGGAAAACGAATTATACAGTGAGGCACTGCTGATCAAGAACGGAAGTATTCAGGCAGTCGGCACAAGGAAGGATCTGGAGCCTCTATGCGAGGCAGATTGTAAGCGAATCGATTTGCAGGGAGCATGCCTGATGCCCTCCTTTATCGATGCGCACTCCCACATGCTGCAGTTTGCGAACACCCTGAAATTTGTTCCGCTGAAAAGCTGCACCTGTGTTGCGGATATTCAGGAGGAAATCAAACGCTACATTGAAGAGAAACAGCTAGCGGATGGTGAATGGGTGATGGGCTTTGGCTATGACCATAATGCACTTGCTGAGCACCGGCATCCAAACTGCCATGAGCTGGATGCCGCAAGCCGTACGCATCCTATCATTCTTGCACACTCCTCCTTCCACATGGGAGTCTTAAATACCATGGCTCTGCAGGCTTATGGTCTGGATGACAGCGTGAAGAATCCGGAGGGTGGAAGCTATGGCCGTGATGAGCAGGGACACCTGAACGGATATATGGAAGAGGTTACCTTCATGCGCGGTCCCGGAGAACGTGTCATGAGTCTGGAAAACATTGATGCGTATGCCGTCGAGGCACAGAAAATCTATGCCAGCTTCGGTATTACCACAGCACAGGAGGGCTTTGCGCACAGGAGCGAGGTGGATATTTACGAACGCCTTGGCCGCAGCGATCAGATGCTGCTGGATATGGTTGCATACGTGGATATCGTGGAGGACAGCGAGGTTGTTCAGCAAAGAGAGGACCTTAAGGAGTACAGGAACCACTTTCGCATCGGCGGCTACAAGCTGTTTCTGGACGGCTCCCCACAGGGTAAGACGGCATGGATGAGCAAGCCGTATGTAAACAGCGGTGATTATTGCGGCTATCCGATCTATACGGATGAGCAGGTGGACGGCTACGTACAGCAGGCTCTTGATGAACACCGCCAGCTGCTGGTGCACTGCAACGGAGATGCCGCAAGCCAGCAGATGCTGAACGGCTATCATCACAGCAGACAGAAAACCACAGATACCCGTCCGGTCATGGTACATTCCCAAACCCTGCGTCCGGATCAGCTGCCGCAGCTGAAAGAAACCGGCGTGATGCCAAGCTATTTTGTTGCCCATGTATATCACTGGGGTGATGTACACCTTGTCAATTTCGGAAAACAGCGGGCAGAAAATATCTCCTGTACCGCCAGTGCCCTGAAAAATCACATTCCCTTTACCTTCCATCAGGATACCCCGGTTATTCTGCCGGATATGCTGGAAAGTGTATGGGCTGCAGTCAATCGTGTCACGAAGAATGGTGTCGTACTGGGTGAACAGCAGCGCATCAGTGTTCTGGAAGCACTGAAGGCTGTGACCATTAACGCCGCCTATCAGTATTTCGAGGAGGACCGCAAGGGTACACTGGAGGCCGGAAAGCTGGCAGATCTGGTTATTCTAAATGAGGATCCATTAAAGGCTGAGCCGATGAAGCTCCGTGACATTCAGGTCATGGAAACCATCAAGGAAGGCCGTACTATTTATAAAAAAGCAGCATAGCCATAAGCAATATGGGCAATGAAACAGGGACTTAGGCTGATGAAAAGCAGGCAAAATGAAAATTGCCCGCTTTTTTTATTGCCATCCTGAAGCTGCAGCAAAGCTTTCTACTCTTTATCTGCCTTTCAAAGATGCCGTATGCCAGCATTTTCCCTTAAAGCTTCACGCTGCTTTATACGATTCACAGTCCGACAGCTTCTTTATTTATATGTATTATATGTATGATCAGCTGAAGATACCTCCGTTATAGCGATACTGAGCATAGAGCATAACTCCGATTCCCGGAAGCAGACCGCCAAACAACACCGGCAGAAAAAGCACCTTTTGGCACGACAGAATCACTGCAGAGCTGACAAAGCATATCCCCACAACAGCAAGCCCCACTCCCATCAGATGCAGATAGGGTGTGATATCCTCTTCCTTCATATTCTGATAATGATAATCATGCAGAAATGCAATACGCCTTCGCATGCCAATCTCCACTGCAAAATAAAGCATCAGCGCACCCAATGCCAGAAAAATAATAGCTGCCATATCGCTTCCTCCCCTTCTTTTTCATCATTATATGCTATGTATTATTATTTCACAAGACGCAAAACGGCATAAGTTCTCTTGTGCGGATGCTAAACGAAAAAGCCTGCAGGCATCGTTTTCGTGAAGGACTCAATTCACTGCCCGTGTAAAATATGTGAGGCTTCCTCTGATGATGACAAGAGCATAGAAGGTACATGTCCTTCTATCTCTAGTGTTTTACAGCCTTTGCACTGATTATTTAAAGCCTAAAATCATAACGACTTTAGAAAAAAATCATGTTTTTAGCACTCAGGTATTGACAGTGCTAAATTATGTGATATAATAACAGTGAAGATGAGGTAAGGTACCTGTAGGACATGGTTTTAGGAATCGAGGCGATGGATATAGTATTGCTTCCCGCAGATATTTGTACACATCTGAAAAATCTGAATCATACAATACGATAGAAAGAGGTGGACTTTATGATGAGATTTTTACCTGACGTATTTACAGACACATTTGAAGACATGTGGAAGGATCCGTTTTTCACAAAGAGCAACAGCTGCATGAAAACAGATGTTCGTGAGCTAGACGGTAACTATCTGCTGGACATGGAGCTGCCTGGTTATAAGAAGGAAGACATTCATCTGGATTTAAAGGATGGATACCTCAACATTACAGCCGCAAAAAACAGTTCCAACGAAGAGAAGGATGACAAAGGAAACATCATCCGTCAGGAGCGCTACAGCGGTTCCTGTGCTAGAAGCTTTTATGTCGGAAATGCAATCCGTGAGGAGGATATCCGTGCAAGCTTCGACAACGGCGAGCTGAAAATCACCTTCCCGAAGGAAGAGAGCCGCAAGGTTGAAGAAAAACGCTTTATTCCTATTGAATAAGTGTGAGAGGATGCGTAAAAAGCATCCTTTTTCTTTTTGCCAACCAGGTTCCATGGTATACTAATATTAGAGGTGAATTTATGACAAGCTGGATCAAAGAAGCAGTATTTTATCACATTTATCCGCTGGGCTTTGTTGGCGCAGCGCAGTATCATGAGGAGGAGATCACGCACTCCATAAAGAAGGTGGAGGACTGGATTCCCCATATGAAAAAGCTGGGAGTCAATGCCTTGTACCTGGGGCCGGTTTTTGAAAGCCATGAGCATGGCTATGACACAAGCGATTACCGCTTGCTGGATCATCGCTTAGGTACAAACGATGATTTCAAGAGGGTATGCGACAGCCTGCATGCAGCCGATATCCGCATCGTTTTGGATGGTGTGTTCAATCATGTCGGTCGTGATTTCTGGGCATTTCGCGATGTTCAGGAAAAGAAGGAGAAATCAACCTATTGCGACTGGTTTTCCAACCTGCACTTTCATGCACGCAGTCCGCTGAATGATGATTTTACCTATGATGCATGGGAAGGACACTATAATCTGGTAAAGCTCAATCTGGAGAATGAAGAGGTTGTTCGCTATCTGCTGGATAGTATTGCGATGTGGATGGATGAGTTTCACATCGACGGCCTGCGCCTGGATGCAGCCGATTGTATACGTCCCGAATTTTTTCGCAGACTGAAGGCGTTCTGTAAAGAAAAAAATCCGGACTTCTGGCTGATGGGGGAAATCATACACGGTGATTACAACCGCTGGGCAAATCCCGACATGCTGGATTCCGTTACCAATTATGAATGCTATAAGGGACTGTATTCCTCTCACAATGAAAAGAATTATTTTGAAATCGGATATTCCTTAAACCGACAGTTTGGCAACGGTGGAATCTATCAGGGACTGGATCTGTATAATTTCGTCGATAATCACGACGTAAACCGTCTGGCAAGCACTGTTAAAAACAAAGAGGATCTGTTTAATATATATACCATCCTCTTCACCATGCCGGGAATTCCAAGCATTTATTACGGCAGTGAATATGCAGTTGAGGGTAGAAAGCACAACGGCAGCGATGCCGATATCCGCCCCTGCCTGCAGCTGTGTGAGTTTGATTCAGAAAAGCTCTGTGAGCACCTTGCACTGCTTTCTTTCGTGCATAAGATGAAAGCCTGCAGTCACGGCAGCTATGAGCAGGTACTGCTTCGTAATGAACAGTTTGTATTCTGTCGAAGCTGTGAGCAGGACAGTCTGTATATCGCATGCAATGTGGCAGATGCGGATTATGAAGCAGAGCTGCCTATCCCACAGGGCTGCTGGAAGGATTTTCTGCGTGGCACGACATACAGAAGTGAAGGCGGAAGCCTGCAGCTTACCATTCCCGCAAAGAGCTCCTGCATTCTGTACAAGGATAACGAGAGTGAACAGACTGTGACAGAAGATTGCAGTATTCCGTACGGGGAAGCCCGGGACCTGATGGAGGAAGAACAATCAGCGGTATACGCAGTACCAATTTTTGTAAAGCCGTTAAAGGAAGCAGAGGGTCTTCCGGTGGAAGGCATGGAAGTAAAGCCTGGAAAATACCGCCATTTCAAAGGAAAATGCTACAGCGTGCTGTATGTGGCAACACACAGTGAAACGCTGGAGCGCTATGTTGTATACCGGCAGCTATATGGCAACGAGGAGGTCTGGATACGCCCTCTTGCTATGTTTTGTGAGAGCATTCTGGTTGATGGCGTACTGACACCACGCTTCACCTATATCGGAAAATAAGAGGAAAAGCATCACCATAAAGAAAAAGACTTATCCATGGAAGCAGGCTGTTCTGCACTTATCGCATACAGCGATTGTTTCCGGATAAGTCTTTTATTATAGTAAAGCCTTTTTCATGTTTCTGAAGTTAATCCCTGTCTTTTTACACGGTTGTCTGCATAGTCAGCCTCACAACGCCTGCACATAGGCCTGTATAACAGCGTGAATCTGCTCGGACTGCAGCATCGCACTGCTCTCGTTCATCAAAGTGGTTACAGCATCCAGGCCGAGAGGAAGACTGCGCCGCATGCGGTATGCAAACGGCTTTGGAAACAGATGCAGCTGCTTTGCAATCGATCCGATAAGCAGGAACCGGCAATTTTTCTCAACAAAGGACTGCATTGCGCTGGCTTTTGCTGGATAATGATAAAACAACACCTCATGCAGATAGGTATGCAGGCGTTGTGCAAGGCGCAGACGCTGTCTTTTCCCGTGCAGCATGCTTGCAAGTGTATGCTGGCACAGAATGCGATCCTCCTCCATATCCTGTATATCATCTGCCACCTGTAAAAGAAAACCGTAGGCGATACAGAAAAATGCTTCTTTTTCAGAAAGGTCTCCATCCATCAGATAGCCGTCAGCCAAAACAGAGGCTCCCCCCTTGTATATGGATATCCTTCGTATTTCTTCTTCACAAAGTCTGCTATCCTGCTGTACGGACAAGATCTGGCCCTCCTGAATGCGCAGAAGTGCATCATACACATCCGGAAACTGTTGGCGGGGAAAAGTATCCTCAATCATGGAAACAAGGGCATCTACCTGACGATACAGGTCTGCATCCATCGGCCTCTGTTCCCCCTTCAGACGTTCGCTCAGCCAGCTGTTAAACGCCTTTTTCCGTTGTTTGTCGATAGCAGGGTCATCCAGAAAATTATCGGTATACGGATACAGCATACTGTAGGCGAAGATCGCCTTGTGATAGCACAGCTTCCGCTCCAGCATACATTCCAGCAGCAAAATGATCCAGACATTCCGCATTGCCTGCATGATATCATCCAGCTCAAGCGCAGTATCAAAGCACATGGCATCCCGAACGAACTGCTTGGTAATGGATAGGAATTCCTCCTGAACCGCAGGCTTTAACACTGCGAAATTCAGAACGGATTCACTGCGAAGCAAAGCAAGAACACGTCTGTCCATTTCCGTTTTCCACCCTGCATCCTCCAAATTTTCTGCAGCATGCTGTAAAAACGTTTCCCAGTCTGCTTTCAGCGCTACCGCTTTCCTCCTGTTTTCTTTTTGTACCTGTTTTTTCACAGGACTTAGCCTTAATCTGGTACAGCGGCAGTTGAGCCACAGTCTGTCACACTCCCTGACCAGCTCCTCGAAGCTACTCATCCTTCAAACTGCAGATCGATATCCCCCATACTGCTGTGTAGCTGAAGGTAGTTGTCACTCGATCGATTTCCTTCCTCTGCATCACATGACAGCTCCCATTCCCGGTTTTGGATCTGTGTATCTCCCATTGTATTTTTAACCCTGTAGCGATAATCCTTCTGATCTCCGCGAACATGAATCGTGATATCACCCATGCTGCTTTTCACTACGCTGTTTCCATAAAGCTGTCCATCCACCTCAATATCTCCGGCAGATTGCGCAATCGCCAAATCCTTGGAAACGATATGTTCCAGCGTAATATCCCCTAGCTTTTCTTCTATGGTGATATGCTTTGCGGACAGGTTTTTCAGCTGAATGTCACCAAGCTTATCTTCAACGTATATTCGCTCATACTGCTTATCCTTCAACGTAACTATAATCGTATCATTTCGATTCCGATTCCCTTTGCTTATATCCGGATTGTCTACGGTAACCGTTACATTGCCCTTCTCCTGTTTGATGTTCACTTTTTCCTTGCGAATATCGAGGAATGTAATTTTATTTTCCTTTCCCCGTTCAATCCGGACATCTCCCAGAGTGACGTCAAGTGACAGCGATTCCACTTCCTGCAGCGACTGATCCCAGCGCTCCTTATAGCTGTGCTTCTCCTCCTCCCAGGATGTAAAATCAAAGCTATCTCCCAACTGTATACCGAAGCTTCCGTTAAACGGCCACCAGTCTACCGTATCCTTGTCAACATGCAGATAGCGCAAATCGCCACCCTTTGCGATCCCCACACCAATACATAAGGATCCCAATACCATCAAAACTACAGACACCACAACCAGTGTACGTATCCCTCTATGCGTTTTCATGCCGTTTTCCTCCCTGTGCCTTATGATACAGCCGTGTCAGTGCATTGGTAAACGCAGGCAGCACGGTACGAATGAGTGAAAAAAACAAAATAGAAAGCAGTAAGCCCAAACCAATACATAAAAATCCGCCACCTGCCGCAATCCATGCATTGGATGGCGTATGGTAGTTTGTAACAGCACTTGCCATCAGAGGTATCCCTGTAATCAATATAGAGGCAAAGGATACAATACCGGCTACGCCCAATGCAAATACGGTAATCACAAGTGCAAACATTACGGCAATAGCCGCAAACAGAAGCGGAAGAGCAATCGGCAGGGCACAGATACCAAGAATGATCATCCCTGCATTTTTCAATGAGCTGTTTGGATTATTTCCTCTGCGATAGTTTCGATGCTGCTGTTCCTGACGTATGGACCTCTCTGCCTTCAGCTGCGCTGCAAACTGTGCCGGTGTCCCTAAATCATCTATGACCTGCTGGTCATTCCCATCCCCTGCTTCTTCAAAATATTCTTCACAATACGAAACTGCATCCTCCACCTCAGATGGTGAAAAATTCGCAAGCCTTCGCTTCAGTTCCGCTATATACTCAGCCTTCTTCATGTTCTTTTCCTCCCTCCAGAATACCACTGATTTTTGTTGAGAATGCCTTCCATTCCTCAACATACTCCCTATATTTATTTCTTCCTGCATCTGTCAATCGGTAATATCTTCGATTTCTGCCCATATGCTGCTGGTCATAGGTTTCCAGATAGCCTTCTCTCATGAGTCTTCGCAGAACAGGATACAGTGTTGACTCACTCACACTCATCACAACCTTTACCTCCTGCGTTAGACGATATCCATAGGTATCCTCCTTGTGCAGCGTTGCCAGCACACAGGCGTCCAGCAATGCAGAGCCAAGCTGAAATGTCATATACATCACCTTTCTTCAACAATATTATACGCCATATAATATTGTAATGCAATCATATATCATAGGAAAGATCAAATAAATGTAACAGCCTGTATCCGCAGCATGCTTTATATACAAAAAGCCGGGATGAATGAACTCCGGCTTTTTTCCTATGGCAGCAAATAACCGCTGCATTTTTTTCCTTTACAGAACAGAAGATTTCCGGATAATCAAAGTACGGGACAAGTTCTGCATGAAAAACCACCCTGCCTGCGACACCTTCAATTCTTCCTGACGCTACCTGTTTCCACCAGCAGCACAG
>OBUZ01000543.1_pt1 | contig 20044 bp, 14 predicted proteins | sample 1494961 | NCBI WGS metagenome assembly OBUZ01 (sample SAMEA2579939, study PRJEB22360) | human gut metagenome | biome: human gut; feature: human-associated habitat; material: faeces | place: Denmark | collected 2008/2010
CACCGGTTGGAAGACTGGTATAATCTGCGGCAGCAGAGGCTGAGGGAACGCTGACTTTAAAGCTGGGGGCTGATTGGGCGGCATAACAGGGAATGGCGTTCAAAAGCAGCGCGGCTGCAATGAATAGAACAGCGAGTTTTTTCTTTTTCATATAATATCCTTTCTTTTCTGAAGGCTTATAATGAGTTCCTAAATAAAAGTATAGAGAATAAATCTCTAAAAGTCCTCAAAAAACAGGAATATATTGGAATTTTAAAAAAAAGGGAGGCGGATCTTGCTATGCTGCCACGAGCCTTTTTCCTGAATCCCCTGAGCAGGAGTCTGCGTACCTCCCTCCCCTTTATCGAAGAGGCTTCTCTTCTTTCTCTAACTGCCGGAATACTCTCCGGTTGTAGATCAGATGCATGTACATCGCGCATTTTGCGCCTTCTGCATCACGTTCTGCGATGCAGTTTACGATTTCGCGGTGGGTCTCGATGGTCTCCTGTCCCAGGGCGCGGTTGGTTACATCGACAAACACGGCGATGGAGGAATTGATGACCGGAATCAGTTTTTCTACTACACTGTTGCCGCTGCAGGAGGCGATCATCGTGTGAAGACGGATATCGGCCTCCATGTGGTCACGACCGGATTTGATCAGCTCTTCAATCTGGTCGCACTGGAGCTTCATCTCCCCGATCTGTTCCGGCGTCGCGTGATCGGCCGCCATCATGGCGATCTCAGGTTCCAGCATCAGACGTACGCTGACTAAGTCCAGCGCCAGCTTGGTCTTGTCTTTTACAAAGGTAAGTCCCAGCGGATCGTCGGTGATTCCCTGTCTCTCGGAGACGAAAGTGCCGGCGCCGCGCCGGATCTCCAGGATCTGCCGGGATACCAGGATCTTGATAGCCTCGCGAATCGTAGTACGACTGACGTTTATCATCTTGCCGAGTTCAAATTCGTTGGGGATCTTAGCCCCTACTTCCAGATTGTTATCTATAATATAGTTTAATATGTAGTCGGCTACCTGCTCTGCCAACGGTTTCCCATTATAAAACTCTAAGCTGCTCACCCATTTTACCTCCCTGTTGAATTGAGTTTATTTTAACATAGAACCGGCGTTTTGTCACCTGATGGCCGTTGAATTTAAGGTGTTAAGAGGCATATACATCATACGTATAATGAAAAAAGTTAACTTTGATTGCATCACAAAGGCATTGCCTGTTGTTGTGAGCAATTTCTTCCCGGCATCTACCAGGGGAAGTCCGGTCCGCTGCTTTTGACGAATGAGACAGCCCGTGGTACAATCGCTGTATGGAGGGGGTCTATGATACATACAATTGATTTTTTATACGAGGTAAGAAAGTCAAAAGAGCTGGAGCGGAGACTGCTGGAAAATATGAAAAACCGAAAAGAAGCGCATCTGTTGATTGGAGATTTCTCACTGAAATTCGATTTCGACAGACGCATGGTGAATATTTCCTGCATGAATCCACAACATCCCTTTTTCTATAAATGCCCGCCGCTAGACTGGACGTTTGAAGAAATGGAAGAGACTGTGAAGGCTGTTGTGGGAGATAAAAAATAATAAAATGTTTTTTGATGAGAGTATCTGAAATGCTCCCGGCCGGATTCGACGGCGACGGGCGTTTTGGTACTCTCATTTTTGAATCATATGGGGCGGCGGCTTGTGATAACGAAATTCCCCGGGAAGGTGTACTTTGTCTTTCCAAATTTCGATGTAAAAGACCGCTCAGGCATACGATTCTTTACAGCCATCATGGTTTCCGATTGTCCTGGTGAAAAAAATATTGAAATATTTAATAATAGTTATTGTTATTATTTTAACGGTGTGATATAATGAGACCATATTGGAGATACTCTAATTATCTGAAGCATTTTTTAGAACTAAGGTTTTACTCATTTAAATCATGAACAGGAGGATATTCACATGAAAGAAACTATTGTAGTAATCGGGGCAAATCATGCGGGAACGGCGGCGCTTAACACAATCCTGGATAATTATAAGGATAAAGAGGTGATCGCCTTTGATTCCAACAGCAACATCAGTTTTCTGGGCTGCGGTATGGCGCTCTGGATCGGCAAACAGATATCGGGACCGGAGGGACTGTTTTACTCGGATAAGGCGGCGTTTGAGGCAAAGGGCGCCAAAATATACATGGAGACTCCGGTGACCTCTGTCGATTACGATAAAAAGATCGTCTATGCGGCCGACCGCGAGGGCAACACGTATGAGCAGCATTTCGACAAGCTGATTCTGGCGACCGGTTCACTCCCGATTCGTCCGGCCATCGAGGGAATGGAGCTTGAAAATGTACAGTTCGTAAAGCTGTTCCAGAATGCTCAGGATGTGATTGAGCGTTTGAAGGATGAGAGCGTAAAACGTGTCGCAGTGGTCGGCGCCGGTTATATCGGCGTGGAGCTGGCGGAGGCATTTAAGAGAAACGGCAGGGAAGTGGTACTGATCGACTGTGCGGAGACCTGTCTGGCCGGATATTATGACAGAGAATTTTCCGATCAGATGGCGGACAATTTGAAGGAGCACGGAGTTACACTGGCTTTTGGAGAGACTGTGAAAAAACTGGAAGGTTCCGTTCGCGTGCAGAAGGTAGTCACGGACAAGGGAAGCTACGACGCCGACATGGTGGTGTTTGGAATCGGCTTCAAGCCCAATACTGCACTGGGCGGAGAACAGATCAGGCTGTTTAAGAACGGCGCGTTCTTGACGGATTTATGTCAGGAGACCAGCATTCCGGGCGTCTACGCGGTTGGAGACTGTGCAACGGTTTACAACAACGCGATTCAGGCCACAGACTACATTGCGCTGGCGACAAATGCGGTCCGCTCCGGAATTATCGCGGCACACAATGCCTGCGGCACGAAGCTGGAATCTGTGGGCGTTCAGGGCTCTAACGGCATTAGTATCTGGGGGCTCAACATGGTGAGCACGGGAATCAGCCTGGCAAAAGCCGAGAAGCTGGGAATCGAGGCGCTTGCCACGGATTTTGAGGACTGGCAGAGAGCGGAATTTATGGAAAATGGAAACTATAAGGTAAAGCTGCGCATCGTCTATGACAAGAACACGAGAGTGATTCTGGGCGCGCAGATCAGCTCGGACTACGATATTTCCATGGTGATCCATCTCTTCTCGATGGCGATCGAGGAGCAGGTGACCATTGATAAGCTGAAACTGTTCGATGCATTTTTCCTTCCTCACTTTAACAAACCTTACAACTATATCACCATGGCTGCGCTGAGCGCGAAGTAAGAAGGCCGGGAACGGTAACCGGGAATCCCGAATGACTCCAAAAAGTTTCCGCCGGTAATTTACAACCGCCATGGCTCGTGTTAAAATCGGAATAGAAGATGGACAATACGAGAAGGAGGATAAGGATACATGAAAAAGGTGGGATTTATCGGAATCGGGATCATGGGGAAATCCATGGTGCGCAACCTGATGAAGGCTGGTTTTGAGGTGGCGGTTTACACAAGAACAAAGGAAAAAGCAGAGGATGTAATCGCAGAGGGCGCCGCCTGGTGTGAGGATGTGAAGACCTGTGCCGCCGGGCGTGACGCGGTGATTACCATTGTGGGATATCCGAAGGATGTGGAAGAAGTATACTTCGGAGACGATGGAATCATCGCCAATGCAGATCCGGGCACGTTTCTGATTGATATGACGACGACGAGCCCGAAGCTGGCGGTCAGGATATACGAAGATGCCGCGAAAGCGGGGCTAAAGGCCCTGGATGCGCCTGTAACCGGCGGAGACACAGGGGCGAGAGAGGGAACGCTGACGATCCTGGCCGGCGGAGATGAAGCGGACTTTAACGCGTGCATGCCGTTCTTTGAGGCCATGGGAAAGAACATCAAGTATGAAGGAAAAGCGGGAAATGGCCAGCATACGAAGATGTGCAACCAGATTGCCATAGCCGGCGCGATCTCTGGTGTATGTGAGGCCATGGTCTATGCGAAGGCCACCGGACTCGATGTGGCCCAGATGGTGGATTCGATCGGAACGGGAGCGGCGGGCAGCGCGCAGCTTAAGACGGTAGCGCCCCGTATCCTTGTTGGCGATTTTGATCCCGGCTTCTTTATCCGGCATTTTATCAAGGATATGAAGCTTGCCTCCGAGGAAGCGGAGAACGCAGGCGTTCATCTGGGGGTGCTGGATTACGTGCTTTCCATGTATGAAGATATGGAGGCGCAGGGAAAAGGAAGTCTGGGGACTCAGGCGCTGGTTCAGTACTACCAGTGGTAGAGGAAAATGAAGATATAGCAGAAAATGCGGAGGTCTGCCGGGAACAACCGGCGGACTTCCGCATTTTCCATTACTTATTCGATTTTTCCGATGCCCGGATAATACCGGAACAGTACTTTTGCAATGATTTTATCTCGCTTTACGTATTTATTCTCCCAGCGCCTGGCGTCTGCGGAGAAATTGCGGTTATCGCCCATCATAAAGTAGGAATCCTCCGGCACTTCGAAGCGGACCGGCGGTTCCGGGTCCATGGGCTCCCGAATGTAAGGTTCGTCGAGAGGCGTCTCAGATCCGTTTAAATAGACCTTTCCATCGATGATATCTACGGTGTCTCCGGGCAGACCGATAATCCGCTTTACATAGTAAATAGTACCGGTCGGATCATCCGGAAAGTGAAAGATAACGATGTCGCCGCGCTTTGGATCGCCGAATCTGTAAGACAGCCTGGAACCGATGACACGGTCTCCGGTCATGATTGTATTTTCCATGGAGCCGCTTGGAACCTTGCTGTTTGCGATGATGAAGTTGTTCAGAACAAAGGCGATGACAGCCGCCGCAATAATAATTTTAATCCAGCTTATGATCTCGGCCTTCCAGTCAAATGCCTCGCTCTTCTCCAGTCTGTTATCTTCCTTTTTCATAGAGACCTTCTTTTCTATCCATATATTTTGTCCATAAGAGAGTTTAAATGAGTTTCCGGGATTCCGCAAGGGGTTTTCTTAAATGGTAAGAAAATATTCACAAACATTCCACGAAATGTCCATAAAAATATGGTACCGTTATTTTAAACAATCCGCTGTGTGGGGGATGGCGGAATACTTTGGGGGGAAGGCGTATGGGAGAGATAATTCAGCAAAAGAGTATGAATAGCTGCGCAGAGGAGAATCCTGCACAGAAGCGGCGGGAGATCCGGCTGCTTCTGGCATCCAGCGTCCTGTTTGCGTTATCACTGCTTTTTCAGCTTCTGGCCCGTCTCGTACCGGGATTTGGAGAATGGTATGCAGTAACCGTATATCCGGCTATCGTGGGAACATTGGGACGAATATCCGGGATTTTTCCATTTTCCGTAGTGGAGTCAGCCGTTTATTTCCTTATCGCAGCAGCGGTCTGGTATACGGTCACTCATATCAGACGGATTAAAATGGTGCTTGTGAGGGCGCTGTTTCTGCTGACGGGGATTTTTTTCCTGTTTACATTTAACTGTGGTGTCAATTATTATAGAAAACCGTTCTCCAGCTACTCCGGTCTGGAGGTCAGAAAGTCTTCAAAGGATGAACTTACAGAACTCTGTGCCGCGCTGACAAAGAACTTGAATCAGTACTGTGAAGACGGCGTCGGTGCGGCCATGGAGATGAAGGATGCCAACCGGGAAGGCGTGGCGGCCATGAGACGGCTGGGAGAACAGTATCCCCAGCTTGCAGGCTACTATCCCAGGCCGAAGCCGCTGGCGTGGTCGTATTTCTTTTCCGTTCAGCAGCTGTGCGGCCAGTATTCACCCTTCACCGTAGAGGCGAATTACAACCGGGAGATGCCGGATTACAACATTCCCCACACGATCTGCCATGAGCTGTCCCATCTGCGGGGATTTATGAGGGAGGACGAGGCGAATTTTATCGGCTATCTGGCCTGTATTGGTTCCGATTCTCCATCCTACCGTTACAGCGGATACTTAACCGGATGGGTCTATGCGACCAACGCCCTGGCGAAAACCGATATGGAGGCATATCTGGAGCTGTGCGGAGCTCTGGACGAGCGGGCCTGGGTGGACCTGAGAGGAAATAATGAATTCTGGGCAAGATACGACGGGAAGGCAGCGGAGGTGTCCAACCAGCTGAATGATACGTATTTAAAAATAAACAGTCAGGCGGATGGTGTGAAGAGCTATGGCCGCGTTGTTGACTTAATGCTGGCTTATGCCAGGAAACAGGCGGATTCCCTGGAGGAAGAACAATAGGAAAACGTGTAGATTTCGGAGGCTTTTTGTCGGAAAAATACGGAAAGTGCTGTTGGATTCTATTGTAAAATACACATATGAATGCTAAAATAGACTCAGTCGCAAGCCCCGCCGCAGTCAGCGGGGTATCAAAAATGCAGCGTCGTGAGCGGCGGGGGTTCCGACCCTCGCGGCAGTCGCCGGATGGACCCGCAAGCGCGTCCGCCCGGCTCGTTGCACGCGGGAATAAACAGGGACCAGGAGGATATTGTATGGACAAAAAGTTGTATGATTTGATGGATTGGGCCGGGATTGAAGAGATTGTATATTCAGAAGCGGCGGACCCCCACAAGCTGCTGGGACCGCATATCACGGACGATGGGCTGCTGATCTCCGCATTCATACCGACGGCAGTCATGGTGACGGTCAGACTTGCCTCCTCGGGAAAGGAATTCCCGATGGAACTGGCAGACGAGGCGGGTTTTTTCGCAGCGCTGATTCCGAGAAAGAATATTCCGGAATACACCCTGCTTGTGGTTTACGATAATGGCACGTCGGAGGAGCTTTACGATCCGTACGCATTTTCACCGCTGTACACAGAGTCGGACTTAAAGAAGTTTGAAGCGGGTGTTCATTATACAATCTATGAGAAGATGGGCGCACACCCGATGAGTGTGAATGGTGTGGAAGGCGTCTATTTTTCCGTGTGGGCGCCGTGTGCCATGCGCGTCAGTGTTGTCGGAGATTTTAACTTATGGGATGGAAGACGTCATCAGATGAGACGCCTGGGCGATTCCGGGATTTTTGAATTGTTTATACCAGGTCTGGCATCGGGACTGATTTATAAATACGAGATTAAGAACAGCCATGGGGAGCCGCAGTTAAAGGCGGATCCGTATGGTAATTTCTGCGAGCTGCGTCCGAACACGGCTTCTGTCGTATGGGATACGGGCCGTTATGAGTGGCAGGATAACGCGTGGATGGAAAAACGCGCGAAGACGGATTCTAAAAACCAGGCTATGTCCATATATGAGATCCACCTCGGATCGTGGATCCGGAAAGAGACGGAGCGTGATGAGAACGGGAACGATATCACCGGTTCTGAATTCTATAATTACCGTGAGATCGCGGTAAAACTGGCGGAGTACGTGAAGATGATGGGTTACACCCATGTTGAGCTGCTTCCGGTCATGGAGCATCCGCTGGACGCATCCTGGGGCTATCAGGTGACAGGGTATTACGCGCCGACCAGCCGGTATGGAACGCCTGATGATTTTATGTATTTTATGGATTATATGCATGGACAGGGCATTGGCGTGATCCTCGACTGGGTTCCGGCACATTTCCCGAGGGACAGCTTCGGACTGGCTAATTTTGACGGGACATGCGTCTATGAACATAAGGACCCGAGACAGGGGGCTCATCCGCATTGGGGCACGCTGATCTATAACTATGGCCGTCCGGGAGTATCCAACTTCCTGATCGCCAACGCGCTGTTCTGGGCGGACAAGTACCACGCGGATGGAATCCGTATGGATGCTGTGGCTTCCATGCTGTACCTGGATTACGGAAAGAATCCGGGGGAGTGGGTTCCTAATATTTACGGCGGCCACGAGAACCTGGAAGCCGTGGAATTCTTAAAACATTTGAATTCTGTATTTAAAGGAAGGTCAGACGGAGCCGTCCTGATCGCTGAGGAGTCGACTGCATGGCCGGAGATCACCGGCGATATCAAGGAAGGCGCCCTGGGCTTCGATTATAAATGGAACATGGGCTGGATGAATGATTTTACGGGATACATGCAGTGCGATCCCTATTTCAGAAAGCACCATTACGGAGAATTGATCTTCAGTATGCTTTACGCATACAGCGAAGATTTTATTCTTGTGTTCTCGCACGACGAGGTGGTCCACGGAAAGGGATCCATGATCGGTAAGATGCCGGGGGATGAAATGAAGACCAAGGCTGCGAACCTGCGTGCCGCATACGGTTTCATGATGAGCCATCCGGGAAAGAAGCTGCTGTTCATGGGACAGGAGTTCGCGCAGGTTCATGAATGGAATGAGAATGCGGAACTGGATTGGGGGATTACAGAACAACCGGTTCACAAACAGATGCAGGAGTATGTGAAGTCCTTAAATGAGATTTATGTAAATTATCCGGCGCTGCACCAGATGGATTATGAGCCCGAAGGTTTTGAGTGGGTGAACTGTACGGATTCGGAAGAAAGCATTGTGGTATTCCTGCGAAGGACGAAAAAGAAGGAAGAGACACTTCTGATTGTCTGCAACTTCGATACAGTACTGCATGAGAAATTCCGGGTTGGCGTTCCGTTTGCAGGAAAATATAAAGAGATCTCTAACAGTGACGCGGAAAGCTATGGCGGCGAAGGGCGCACCAATCCGCGCGCGAAGAGCTCAAAAAAGGCAGAGAAGGACGAGAGGCCGGATTCCATCGAGATTACGGTGGCGCCGCTCTCTGTGATGATCTTTACTTGCACACCGGTGGAAGAAAAAGTGGTTAAGAAAGCTTCCGGAGCGAAAACCACCGCTGCCAAAACCGGCGGAGTAAAGGCGGCTGGAACAAAAGCAGCTGTGAAGAAGGCACCGGCGAAAAGAACTGCTGTAACCAAGGCGGAGGCTCATAAAGTGGCGGAAGTGAAGGCTGAGGCGGAAACGCTCGAGGGTAAGAAGCCGGAAACTAAGAAAATTGCGGATAAAAAGGTCGCGGCGGAGAAGCTCGAAGATAAGAAGCCAGAGACAAAGAAAATTGCGGATAAGAAGGTCGTGGCAGAAAAGATCGAAGATAAGAAGCCAGAGACAAAGAAAATCGCGGATAAAAAGGTCACGGCGGAGAAGCTCGAAGATAAGAAGCCAGAGACAAAGAAAATCGCGGATAAGAAGGTCGTGGCGGAAAAGATCGAGGATAAGAAGCCAGAGACAAAGAAAATCGCGGATAAGAAGGTCGTGGCGGAAAAGATCGAGGATAAGAAGCCAGAGACAAAGAAAATCGCGGATAAGAAGGTCGTGGCGGAAAAGATCGAGGATAAGAAGCCAGAGACAAAGAAAATCGCGGATAAGAAGGTCGTGGCGGAAAAGATCGAGGATAAGAAGCCAGAGACAAAGAAAATCGCGGATAAGAAGGTCGTGGCGGAAAAGATAGAAGACAAGAAGCCTGCGGCAAAGAAAAACGTGGATAAAAAACCAGAGGTGGAAAAGATCGAGGATAAGAAGCCTGTGGCAAAGAAGATCACCGAGAATGAGGCAAAAAATAAAGGATTAGAAGTCTGAAGCTTATGAAATTACCTGAATGAAGCCCAGGGCGAAAACGGCTGAGGGACGGTAACATGAGAATTGATTTGATTGGAGAGATATAAGAATATGATCACTGGCAGTTCGAGCGCGAGCATTCCGGAAGAATCTCTGGCGGCCCTGCAGCAGGAGGTCCAGCAGAATTTAGAACAGCTGAAGCCTAACGTTATGCTGGAGACGATGAAAGGCTGGATTCCGGGACTGATCGCATTTGGAATCAAGCTGTTGATTGCACTGGCGATTTTTGCCGTTGGTTCCAGAGTTATTAAAATTATTTACCACATGCTGAACCGTTCTTTTACAAGGATGGATATGGAGATCAGCTTAAGGAAGTTTTTGCTGTCCGTGCTGAATGCGACCATGTACTGCCTGCTGGGCTTCATCATTGCCGGGCAGATCGGTGTGAATTCCGCTTCCATTGTGGCGCTGCTGGGATCGGCCAGTATCGCCGTAGGCCTTGCCGTCCAGGGAAGCCTGGCGAACTTTGCCGGCGGGGTATTGATCCTGATGATGAAACCATTCCGGGTTGGTGACTATATTGTCTCCAAAGATGGTGAGGGAACGGTGCATACCATTGGTCTTGTCTATACGGTATTGAATACGGTTGACAACAAGCAGGTTGTAATTCCCAACGGAACGCTGTCCAACTCGCCCTTAACCAATGTGACAGCTATGGACAAGCGGCGTGTCGATATTAAAATCGGCATTGGTTACAGTTCGGATTTGAAACGGGCAAAGGAGATCCTGGAGCAGATTTATGTAAATCATCCCTCCATCTTAAAAGAGGAATCTATTGATGTCTATGTGGACGAGCTGGGAGCCAGTTCTGTCACGATCGGCGGCCGCGGCTGGGTTGCCACGGAGGACTATTGGTCAACGAGATGGAATATGATGGAACAGATTAAGCTTCGTTTTGATGAAGCGGGAATCGAGATTCCGTTTAATCAGCTTGATGTGCATATAAAAAACGGAGATGCAGGATAGTTAAATGCGGAATCCGGATGTTAAAAAAGTAACAGGAGGGGCGCTTCCCAACGGTTCAGAACCGGCGGGCGGTGGCCCTTCCCTGCATTTACCATAGTGCGGGTGGGGAGACCGGCCTTCAAAAGATTGCTTTTTCCAATGCGCTTTGTTATACTCAGAAGAGCATACTTTTTAATGAAAAAATAATTACAGATACTGGCCGGAAAGGAATTCCGGCGAAGGAGTGCGGATGATGAAACGAGCATCGGTCGTGAAACGGTTCGGGCTTTGGGCTGCGGTAAGTTTGGTGATCATGATGATGTCAGTGCTTTGCATCACCTCGATGGCTGCGGAGAGTCAGCCGCGTGTGCTTCGTGTAGCATTTTGTGAAGCAAAAGGGATTACGGAAAAAAATCCGGATGGGAGCCGCCATGGGCTGGTGATGGATTACCTCAATGAGATAGCCAAATATACCGGATGGGAGTATGAATTTATCGATACAACTCCGGATGCTATGCTCAAAGGCTTTGCTGAGGGAGAGTATGAACTGATGGGAGGCAATTATTATCTTCCTGGCCTGGAAGCGTATTTTGCCTATCCGGACTATAATATTGGTTACAGCAAGTCGGTTATTTTTGCGCGCGAGAACGATGATACTGTGCAGAGCCATAATCTGAAATCATTGAATGGAAAAACCATAGGAGTTTATGACCGCGCTGTTGAAAATGTCCGCCGTTTAAAAGAATATCTGTCCATGAACGATTTGGACTGTACACTGAAATACTATTCTTACGAGCAGCTGGTGGACGGGAACCTCTATTCGTATTTACAAGAGGGAGATGTAGATTTGCTGCTGGGAAACAGTGTGGAACACAAACAGGGTATTCGGGCGGTTGTTTCTTATGATTCGCAGCCGTACTATATCGTGACGAATGTGGGAAATCAGGAAGTCCTGGACGGCCTTAATATGGCTATGGCAAAAATTGCGGATTCCAATCCTGATTTTGCATCAGAACGCTACGCCGCCAATTTTCTGAATGCATCATCTGTCGATATTCTTCTCACAAAAGAAGAAAAGGACTATATCTGGCAGAAGGGCAGCGTAACGGTGGCCATGCCGTATAATTTTCATCCGCTGACCTGCGAAGATCCGGACGATATGCATGATGGATTGACGTATGATATTTTAAAAGAGGTCGCTGAGTTTACCGGGCTGGAGTTTAACTATGTTTCCACCGACTCTTATGTTAAAGCAATGGAACTGGTGCGCCAGGGAAAGGCGGATATACTCGGATTTTATCTGGGGGATGAAGTGGGTTCACTGAAACAGAAGATGGTGCTGACGGCTCCGTTTGCCAGTATGAACAGTATTATCGTACGCAACAAGGCGTCCGGCTTTCCGGGAAGCGAGCTTGTGGGAGCAGTGATTGAAGGAAGAGAGCTGCCAAAGAGCATACGGGCTGCCGAAGTGAAGAGTTATCGCAACATCAATGAGGCTTTGAAGGCGGTGAACCGTGGAGAGGCAGATTTTGCATACGGTCTGGCCACATACATGGAACACGAAATTCAGAAAAGTCATTTTGCCAACGTCGTACCTGTGACACTGATTAATGACCGCATGGATATCTGTTTGGCAATGGCAAGACCGGCAGATCCGGAGCTGCTGACGATTATGAATAAGGCAATCAACAGCATACCCAGCGACAGAAGTGCGGAGCTTCTGGATCACAATATGGTTTCCGCGGGTACGGGCGTGCTTTCCATAACAGAGCTGATTTATGCCAACCCCATGATGTTTGTGGGGATTTTAACTGCGATTCTTCTGATTCTGGTTACTGTGATTCTGTGGGTCAATCGTGTCCGGGTGAAGGCCGCAGTTATGCAGAGCGATTTAAAAAAGGCTGAGGCGGAGAGCCGGGCGAAGGGCGAGTTCCTCTCACGCATGAGCCATGAACTCCGGACCCCTATGAATGCTGTAGTAGGTCTGGCGGATCTGGCCGGGATGACAGAGGGGGTGCCGGAGAATATCCGGGAAATGCTTGTGAAGCTCCGGGCTTCTTCCCATTATCTGTTGGATCTGATCAATGATATTCTGGACATGAGCCGCCTGGACAGCGGGATGCTGACAATCGCCAGCGAGCCCTTCTCTCTGGAACGTATGCTGAATGAGCTGCGGACTATGATGGAGACAGACGCGAACAGGCGCGGCCTGAATTACCGGATTGAGACAGATATTTCTCATGGTGGAGTGACCGGTGATGTCATTCGTCTGAGACAGGTTCTGACAAATCTGCTTTCCAATGCGTTTAAATTTACCCCGGAGGGAGGCACTGTGATTCTTCGGGTGACGGAGAAGCCGGGCCCCGGTGAGAATGCGTCCTGTGGAAGTGTGGTCTATGAATTCCAGGTGATTGATACTGGCGTGGGCATTGATCTGAAAGACCAGACGCGTATTTTCGATACCTTTGAACAGGTGGGGACAAATTATGCCAAGAGCCAGGGAACCGGACTTGGGCTGCCGATCAGCTACAGTATTGTGCAGCTGATGGGTGGGGAACTGCGGGTGAAGAGCGAACCGGGTCACGGCAGTGAATTTTATTTTACGCTTACGCTGCCTGTTGGCAGCCCTGTATACGATGGAGGGAGCGTGAACGAATCCCATGTCGGAGAAGAGATGTTAAAGGAAGTCAGGATTCTGCTTGCGGAAGACAATGATTTAAACGCCGAGATCGCTCTTCAGCTTCTGGAACTGAAGGGCGCGGTGGTGAGCCGGTGTGAAAACGGCAGGCTTGCGGTGGAACGGTTTAAAGAGAGTGATCCGGGAGAATTCCAGGTGATTCTCATGGACATTCAGATGCCGGAGATGAACGGCCTGGAGGCGACGCGGGCCATACGGGCCATGGACAGGCCGGATGCGGCCGCCATACCCATCATAGCCATGACAGCAAATGTATTCAAAGAGGATGTGGACGCGGCAATGGAAGCCGGTATGAGTGGATTTGAAGGCAAACCATTGGATGTGGAACATCTTTATCTCCAGATTTGCCGGCTGCTGGGACTCGAGGCAGACGGATTGAAGAGTGAATAGAAGAAAGAACTGAGGCTTAAAAACAGTAAAAACCCCCGTTTTGGAATGTTGAATTCCCAAACGGGGGTTTATTGATTGGATCGTGAGACGGTATCCCCTCTTTACGGACGGGATTTACCGCCTATTCGGCGGAGATTCCGCTTTCTTTCTGCATCTTTTTGTAAAAGAACAGCAGGTGGTTCATGTGAGCTGTGCTTCTCTGGAATCCGCCGCTTCGGTTTCTAGCTGTCCAGAGAGAGTAATGAATCTTCAGTATTTCGTCCAGGTCATCGAAGAGTACCGCCATCTCCCGGGAAAATGCTTCCGGATCGTCCCGGAGTACGGTCATCGTATGATATAGATGCAGTCCATGGCGAACCATACGCAGGCCATTTGTCATCTCTGCGCGAATCAGTGCGGCATCGGCGCAGGATAGGGATATATCGGAAATTTCCGTCTCCACCCGGTCCAAATACTCTTTCATAGCTGTAAAATCAATTCGAATAGCCGGTTCTCCAGACGGAATGGAGTTCGTCCGCGCAATGTTGGCGGAAAGTGTCAGGAGCCGCTCCATTTTTGCATCAAATTCCTCTATGGATTCAAAGGTGTATTTGCTGGACATGACTGCGAACGCCAGCGTCGTGTTGTACAGCGGCGCATGTTCCAGGTGGTAATAATTGCCCAGATCCCAGGCGGTCTGGAAGGCGTTTTCAGCGGGGCTCTCATAGATGAAACGGTTGCAGAACCAGGCAGTTAAATCGGAATCACTTTCAGGGCCAGTCCAGGAGCAGGCGGCAGTATAGGCGAATCCTGGATAGCTGGCACTCAAGTACTGCCAGTGGCCGAGATCGCCCCAGTCAGTTGTGATAATACCGCGCCCGCCATATTGGATGGCACAGGAGGCAGCATCCCGGATATTTTTCGCCATATTGTCGGAACGGCCTGTTAAGGAACCCCAGGAGCTGGTTCCGGGGCAGAGGCAGTAGTTTAAGCCAGTTTTCTGCATCAGTTTGGCATGGTCCTCAAAATGGGCGTCACCCTCATAGATCCAGTCCAACAGGACCGCATCCTTTGGAAAACGGGATACACAGTCCGGGTGATGCAGAATCTCATCGCCCCACATGAGCATCTTCCTGCCCTGTGAGGTGCAGTAATCATGAAGCTTTTCCACATATTCAAAGTACAGGCTCAGACGGCCTTCCTTTTCTGCGGCCTCCTTATTCTTTCCCATGCCCAGTTCGAAGGGCTCATCCATGTTGACGTTGATGTAGCTGGAGACGGAGGCATCCATCAGCGTGCCCAGGAGCGTTTCCGCCAGTTCAAAGCTTCGGCTGTCGCGGACATCCAGAGTCATCGGCGGCCGCCAGAAGAGATTTTCAAAGATATAGCCGTCCTCGCATTCAGCCAGGCTGCGAAACTGCGGTTTCTCCAGCCATTTCTCCATGTGTCCCAGAACATTCTGATTGGGGACGAGATCGATAAAATGTGCTCTGGCATACAGGGAGAGTTCCCGGAATTCCGCTGGAGTCATGGGCGTTTCGTTGGTGAAGAGGTAGTGGAAATCCTCGTAATCGAAGCTGAATCCCTCCATATACATCTGAAGATGGTTGATTCTCATGGAGGCAAATAAATCAATCAATCTACGAAGTGTCTCCATGGCAGGTATCTTGTCACGACCAATATCCAGCATGATACCCCGGACAGAAAGGACCGGCTCATCTGCAATCTCTGCACATGGAAGGGCACCGCCTGCCTGGGCAGCCAGCTGAACCAGCACACCCAGTGCGTAGAAGAATCCGGCGCCGTCCCCGCAGGAGATCCGTATACCGGAAGGAGCGATGTTCAGCTGAAAGCCTTCCGGCGCACACGATACGTACTCGGCTGTCAGCGTGATCCCTTCCGGCGAAAAACCACCTGGAAATACAGAAGCCAGAAGCGGGGCTGAATCGAAGCCGGCAGCCCGGCAGGATTCCTCGATCTCAGGCGCTGTTGTCACGGAGCCGTAGCTGGTGCAGGATAGCGTATTGTGATAAAACGTGCATTGTTTCGGTGATGGGAAAATTCGGTACATTGTAAATACCTCCTAACATTTATCAAGGTGAGAGACGGATAGCGGCAGCGGGAACCAGTTTACGGAAAAAAGTGGGGAGGACGGATCTCGGCCATAGAATGAGGCCGGAGAAAACAGGAGGTCCACCGCTTCCACATCGTTCAAACAGAGATCCGGCGTGTCACAGCATGGCTCTATGGTGATAACTCCGGAAGAGACTGCTATGGCAAATGTGGGCCTGCCGCCGATTTTCAGCGCGAGACGGCCGTCAGTTAAAGGCTCTGTCTCGGATTTGATGGAAAGGAAGAACCGAATCGCGTCGCTGTAGTTGAAAAACCGGTAATTATCTTCTTCCCGCACCGAAAAACGCTCATAGAAACCGGACACTCCCCGGATTCGTTCCGTATCATAGGAAGGGACCGCCAGCGTAAATGATTCGCAGCCGTGGAGTGCGGACCATGCTTTCAGAGTCGGGAAGAGCAGCGTTTCATCCGATAGAACCAGTTCGTAGACATGGTCCTTTGTGCCGCAGATGTAACCGGCTGCGGGCGCTGTGGGCTGTGCGGATTTTTGCGGATCCGAGGTACTTGCTGCCTCTGGGTTTTTTTGGAGAACCGGGGAACCTGCCGGGTTCACAGTTTCTTCCAACTCCATGCGTACAGGTTACTGCCCCAGCTGGTGCAGATATCAAAGAAATCCTGAACGGAGCGGACTGTGTGTACGGGAAGCTCGGAATACATGCGGCTCATTTCCCTGATCCGTTCGGTATCTTCGGCCGCGACCAGGCGCAGTGTGAGCGGGATGTCAGGATAACGGGCCGCACAGTGGCGGAAGTTATCCTTATTGAAACGGTATTCCAGATAGTGGCCGCCGGGCTCGTAGCCGTAATACTGATAGCGGTGGCGCCTGCCGTCCAGAATGCTTAAGGTGATACCCTGGCGTTCCATATCTTCGGCAGCCATGGCCATCAGCTTCTTCATATAGCCTTTTCCGCGGCTGTAAGGATGTACGGAGACACTGCCCACGGTGGCGCAGGTGATCGTATGGCCGCCATGCTCCAGGGCGATAGGGAGAACACAGACGACGGCGCTTATCTTGCCGTCCTCTTTCGTCAGATAGTGGCACCATTCGGTCTGGCGGTCCGCACCGTAAAGTTTGGGTAAGAGGGTCCGGAAGTTATGAGGGACCCGGTGCATGCTGAATACCATGTTGATAAAGTCCAGAATCTCCGGAAGTTCTCCAGGCTGGCCCTTGCAATAGACGGTCATGAGGCAAATCTCCTTTCTGTTTCGAAGCTGTTATCCTGTTGCTGTTATCAGGTTGCACCAAAAGAATAAAATATTCCTAAAAGTATGAAAAAGACATAAAAACAGATTAAAATTTAGATATCATCCATGTTAGCACAATTTGGGATGTAACACAATATAAAAGTAAAAAAATCAAAAATATTAGGAATGTTCCATAAGATGTAGCGGGTAAATACGGCATATTGACTATATTGACAGAAGCTGAAGAAACGTGTACGATAAAGAAAAATATTAAAAAAAGTATGAAAAAGGAGATGCAATATGTCAAAGATTGTATTTATCCCTTTGGATGAGCGGCCCTGCAATTACATTTATCCGGACTATATCGGGAGAATGAGCGGGCTGGAGCTGAGTATGCCGCCAAAGGAGATTCTGGGAGACTTTAAAAAGGAGGCTGACGTAGAGGCTGTCTGGGAATGGACAAAAGGACAGGTAAAAGGAGCTTCCCATCTCGTGGTATCCATGGATATGCTGCTGTACGGAGGGATTGTGCCGTCGAGGCTCCATCACCTGCCGGACGCGGTCTGTGCCAAACGGCTGGAGCGTTTAAAGGAGATCAAGAAGCTGGAGCCGGGGATTCAGATATACGGCTTTCAACTGATTACCCGGGCACCGGCCAGGGACGGCAGCGGGGAAGAACCGGATTATTATGAGGATTATGGCTACCGCATTTTCCGTTACGGCGTGATCCGGGATAAGGAGTCGGTGAAGGCGGCGTCTCCGGAGGAACTGGAAGAACTGGAGACCATCTGCCGGGAAGTGCCGGAGGAATACTTAAACGACTTCTTAGAACGGCGCCGCATCAACTTTAACAACCATATCCGTTCCATCGAACTGGTGGAGGAGGGTGTCATCGACTATATGATTATTCCTCTGGACGACTGCCGGGAGTACGGTTATGCTCCCTCTGAACGGAAAAAACTCAGCTCCGTTATGGCAAAGAAAAATCTGCTTTCCCGTATTGCCATGTATCCGGGGGCTGATGAGATCGGCTGTACACTGCTTGCCCGGGCGGTCAACGGGCAGAGCGGTCTGGCGCCTGCCGTTTACGTCGATTACTCCTCCCTGCGCGGAAAGACACAGATTCCATCGTATGAGGACCGCAGTATCGGTGAGACGGTTTTGTCCCACCTGCTGGCAGCCGGATGCGGCGAGGCAGAGACGTCTGCGGAGGCGGATTTCGTACTGGCGGTCAATCCGCCTACACCGTTCAGCTTAAAGCTGGAAAAGGAAATCCTCACCGACGACATTATTCTGGAGAGTGAGCGGAACCTGTCCGCATTTCTTGCAAGAATCAGGAAATACAGAAAAAAAGGGCTGGCAGTGGGAATTGCCGACTGCGCGATTCCCAATGGGGCCGACCGGGCGCTGATGCAGTTTCTATACGAGCAGGACATGCTGAAGGAGCTGGCCGCCTACGGCGGATGGAACACATCATCCAATACCCTTGGAACGGTACTGTCCCATCTGTGCGCGTGGAACGCGGCGGAGAAGCTGGGGCGCTTATCAGAGGCGGTGCGGGATGCGTCCGAAGAATTCCTGTTTTTCCGATATCTGGAGGACTGGGGCTATATGGCTGAGGTGCGCAGAGACGTGACCGATCATCTGACGGATATTGATCCGGCTCTGAACCGTCTCGATTTAAGAGATAAGGAGCCGGTCGTTCGGGAGATTGTGAAGAAGCGGCTGGAAGAGTTTCAGGCGAAGTATTTTCCGCAGGAACCGTACCGGTTTGACCTCTGGATGCCGTGGAACCGGATGTTTGAGGTTGAGATTCATTTAGACTATATAGATGAGTTGTGAAAAAACAAAAATATCATGTATAATTGATGGGATAAGAAGATGCGGTATTTAAGAGAGAACTGCCCTGGCAGCCAAATCGCTAAAATACGCATCTTCCATCATTTATTTCAACCGAATGTAGCAGGTTGCTTTTCCTGCGCCTTCACGTTTTAATTCACCGGACTTTACCAGCTTTCGCAAAGAACCCTCAATGGAACTGATGCTTAGGGACGGGCACAGCTCCCGGATATCCTGCTTATTAAATCTTCCGATTTTGTTTTGAGTTGCTTTTCTTACCATGTCAATCGCAGGTAATTTGGTCTCAACAATGGAAAATCTATTTTCAAAATCCTTATATGCCGCCAGTATAGTACCAAGCAGGTATTTGCCCCGAGAATCATAAACGGATTCATTCAGGGGGGCTTATGAAAGAAAAATCAGGACAGCCCGAGGCGCGGTTTGATTTTTTGCGGTAGTAGATTCCCATACAGACCGCGGCGGTTCCCCAGGTAACGGGATAGCCGAGATACAGTGTGTAGATGGATTGGAAGAGGGGTATCATGATGGTCAGCCACAGGATTCTGAGTCCGCATAAGTTCAGGATAGACAGAAGCATGGTGCTTAACGTGTCCCCTGCGCCTCTGGCGGTTCCGATCAGGATCTGGCAAGTAATCAGCAGAATATAACCCGGTCCGAGAACCTGTCCCATCATGGCTCCGAAATGGACGACCTCCGGGTCGGAGGTGAAGAGCCGGAGCGGGCCTGCGCTGAACAAGCAGAGCAGGATTCCCATGGCGACTGCGTAGACGTTGCCGAGCCACAGAAAGCTTTTAAAGCCCTTCTTTACACGGTTAAACTTTCTCGCCCCCATGTTCTGAGCGATGTAGGTGGTCGTGGTCAGGGACAGGCAGTTGGCCGGGAGCAGAGCAAAGCTGTCTACCTTCCCGTAAATGTTACTGCCAGCCATGGCCAGGGAACCGAAGCCGTTCAAATAGCTCTGTACAATGACATTGGACAGGGAGGTAATGGCGGTCTGAAGCCCGGTGGGAATGCCGAATTTTAATATCTTTACCAGCATGGCCCGGTCGGAACGTATCTGTGAAGGTACCAGACGGTATATGTCATCGGTATGAGTCAGCTTCCATAACACACAGACAGCCGAGACCAGCTGGGCGATTAAAGTGGCCAGCGCACCGCTGCCTACGAAATTGCCTACGATAAAGGAATCCGTGGTGTTGTAAAGCTGCTGGAACAGGTTCCCGATGATGAGGGGGCCTGTAAACAGCAGAATCGACCGGGTGATGGGCCCTTCAGTCAGTGAAGTTGATGAACGCTCCTTCATAATACTGTCTCCCGCGTGTCGTGTCAGG
>OBUZ01000551.1_pt1 | contig 19840 bp, 21 predicted proteins | sample 1494961 | NCBI WGS metagenome assembly OBUZ01 (sample SAMEA2579939, study PRJEB22360) | human gut metagenome | biome: human gut; feature: human-associated habitat; material: faeces | place: Denmark | collected 2008/2010
CGGCCTTACAATAGAGAAAGACGAGGAACAGCATGTCATCGCACGTCTTACGATAGCTGTCCAGTAGAGAGCACCAGTTCTGCCATTTGTTGTATTTTCTTGTTCTGTGATAAATGAACAAGAAAATACAACAAATGGCAGAACTGGTTATTCACTTTTGCACCCAAATCAGCGATAATAATGACATGAGGTATACAAATTGCAGGAATGCAAAGGGTGTATAAAAAAAACAGGAGGCAATTAATATGAAGAAAAGAACGATGGCATTATTACTGGCAGGGGCTATGACAACAACCGTATTCACCGGCTGCTCCAAACAGTCCACAACAGATACGACGGCTGCTCCGAAGACCGAGGCAGGAACCGAGGCGAAAACAGAGGGAGAGGCGAAGACAGAGGCCCCGACCGAAGCAAAGAAGGCAGTCGCATTAAACGTTATGACCACATTCGCAGGCGAGGATGGTAACGCTCCGAACTACCAGAAGGCAGTGAAGGACTGGGAAGCTTCGACTGGAAACACTGTAAACGATTCCTCAGCAGTTTCCGACGAGACCGTAAAGGCCCGTGTGGCAAGTGATTTCCAGATGGGGTCCGAGCCGGACGTACTGTTCTGGTTTAACGGCGCAGACGCCAACTCCTTCATCGAGGCGGGCAAGGTTATGTCCATCGATGATATCCGCAAGGAATATCCGGAGTACGCTTCCAATATGAACGACGATTTAATCGCCGCATCTCTCGTAGACGGAAAGAAATATGCAGTACCGGTTAATGGTTTCTGGGAGGCCATGTTCGTCAATACAACAGTTCTGGACGCAGCAGGCGTAGCTGTACCGGGACCGGATTACACATGGGATCAGTTCCTGACAGACTGTGAGAAGATCAAGGCAGCAGGCTACAGCCCAATCGCAGCGGCGCTCGGCAACATTCCTCATTACTGGTGGGAGTACACCATCTTCAATCACAACACACCGGCAAACCACTGTGACATTCCGGAAACCGTAGAAGATACACAGGGCCAGTCATGGGTAGCAGGCATCAACGATGTCAAAGACTTATATGAAAAAGAGTACTTCCCGAAGAATACATTATCCGCAACCGATGATGATACATTCCTTGCCTTCACAGAAGATAAGGCTGCATTCTTAATCGACGGTTCCTGGAAAGTCGGCGGAATCGCAGGCGCATGCCAGTCCGACCCGAATGACCCAACCACCATGGATACCGAGAAGCTCGACAAATTCACCGTTACTTACGTACCAGGCATGGGAGACAGAAAAGCAACTGATTTAATCGGCGGTTTATCCATGGGCTACTACATCACGAAGAAAGCATGGGATGATCCGGATAAGAGAGAGGTTGCAGTCAACTTCGTAGAGTATATGACTTCCAATGAAATCGTACCGATCTTCGCACAGCATACAGCATCCGCGCTGAAAGAAGCGCCGGCGGTAGACCAGAGCCAGTTCAACTCCTTACAGGTAAAGGCAATGGATATGATGAGCGGCGTTACCTCCTTAACACCGGCTGTTCAGGATATTTTCCAGGGCGAATGCAGAACGTCAACCTTTGACGGCATGCCGCAGATCGTAACAGGCAAGGTAACAGCAGAAGACGCTGTCAAAGAAGGCCTGGAGATTTACCATGCAAACTAAATAACTGTCAATTCAAAGCCGGAGACGTAATGGCCTTTCGTCTCTGGCTTTTTTACGGAAAAATAGGGTGAGAATATGGGAGCAAATATCTATAAAAACAAAAAGCCGCTGTTCCTTTTTCTGGTTCCGGCGTTCGCCTTCATGGCAATTTTCTTGTACTATCCATTTATACAGAACATTTTAAACAGTTTTAAGCAGATTACAGAACTGGGAGCCGCCAGCAAGGGCTGGAATGATCCGTGGTACACCAACTACGTGACCATGTTCCAGGATGAGAACATGCGTGTGGCAGTCAGAAACACCATCCTCATGATGGTAGTCACCATCATTGGCCAGGTAGGAATCGCCATTGTCCTGGCGCTTCTGGTTGACAATATCAGCCACGGAGCAAAATTCTTCCGGACTGTCTACTTCTTCCCCATCGTCATTTCAGCCACTGCGTTAGGTCTTATGTTCAACCTGATCTTCCTGTACGACAAGGGCATGGTGAATCAGCTGCTGGAGAGTCTCGGCGTCACCGAACTCATAGACTGGAAAGGCGAGAAGCTGGCGCTCATCACGATGATGCTGCCTGTTATGTGGCAGTATGTGGGCTTCTATTTTGTAATCCTGATCACCGGACTCAATAATATATCCGGCGAACTGTATGAGGCGGCCGCTATCGACGGAGCAACAGGATTCCAGAAAGTAAGATATGTCTCCATTCCCCTGCTTCACAATGTTATGTGTACCTGTGTGGTTCTCGGTGTTACCGGTGCATTAAAGGTATTCGACCTCCCGTGGACCATGTTCCCGAAGGGAATTCCGCTGGGTGAGACATGGCTGACCGGCACATACATGTACTACCAGACCTTTAATACGAAAAATGTCGATTACAGCTCCGCCATAGCGGTTCTGATCGTAGTTCTTGGAATTGTGACAGCGAAAGTGATCAACACAATTTTCAAAGAGAAAGATTATTAGGAGGGGATTCATCATGAGCAGAGGGAAAAAAATATCGCTGGGAAGTGTGGTAATCTACATCGTTCTGGGCTTCTGGGCACTTACCACGATTTATCCGATTTTCTGGGTCATCATCAACTCCTTTAAGGCGAAGGGCGAGATCCTTTCGAACTCCTTCGCACTTCCTACAGGAGCGATGTTTACCCTGGCCAACTACCGGACCGCATTTGAGCGTCTCAGTATTTTCAGCGCATACCGCAACAGTATGATTATATCCACTTCGGTGGCGGTTATCGTTATCGTTCTGGCCGGCATGGCATCGTTCGGCCTGGTCCGCTACGAGTTCAAGCTTCGCAAACCGCTTAATTCACTGGTGGTGGCCGGCATGATGTTCCCGGTATTCTCTACAATCATTCCGGTATACCGTATGCTGAGTTCCGCCCACATGGTCAATACGGAGAGTCTGGCGCTTTCCTTAACGAGCGTGATTCTTCCGCAGGTAGCAGGCAATATGTCCTTTGCCATAGTCGTACTGACCGGCTACGTGCGGAGTCTCCCCATTGAACTGGAGGAATCGGCCTATCTGGAAGGCTGTAATCCATTCCAGATCTTTTACAAGATTGTAGTACCCCTTGCAAAACCGTCCTTTGCGACAGTAGCGATCTTTTCTTTCCTCTGGAGTTATAACGATCTGTTTACACAGATGTTCCTGCTTCGTCTTCCGCAGCACCGTGCCATCACGCGTCTGTTAAACGAGCTGACTTCCAATGAAGGAACGAACTTCGGCCTCATGGCCGCATCTGTGGCATTGGTTATCATTCCGATCCTGATTGTCTATATCTTCCTTCAGAAGTATATTATCAAGGGCATGACGGCCGGCGCTGTCAAGGGGTGATAAAGGGAAAATTATTTTCGGGGTTCTTTGAAACGCCGGAGTATGGTATACTGATAGCAGCAGAGCGTTTGTAAAAATGACGTTCGGGGAAGAGTGGGCAGCAGATGTATAGAGTGGTGATTATAGACGATGAACCGATTATAGTAGAAGGTATTTCCAAGGTGGTGCCGTGGGCGGATTATGGCTGTGAAGTGACAGCGACCGCCTGCAGCGGCTTAGAGGGGCTGGAGATAATCCGAAAGCTGCGGCCGGATATTATCTTTACGGATATTTCCATGCCCGGAATGGATGGGCTGTCCATGATTGCGGCGCTCCGTGTGGAGTTTCCGGAGATGATGATCGCTATCCTGACCGGTTACCGGGACTTTGATTATGCGCAGAAGGCCATACGCCTGGGGGTGAACCGTTTCCTGCTGAAACCGTCCAATATGGATGAGATCAAGGAAGCGCTTCAGTTCATGGCGGATACGCTGAACAAACGAAAGGAACAGGAGAACGCTTTAAAGACGCAGAACACGGCGGAAGTCCCCGGTTCTCCGGCAGCAGAACCGGAAGGGGCTGCGGAGCAGGAGACTGGCGGTAATGAAGATTCATCGGAACATAATGCCGGAAGCTTTATTGTAAAGACGGCTCTCAAGTACATGGAAGAGAATTATACCCAGAAGATCACCCTGGCTGAGGTGGCGGAAAAGACGTATGTCAGCCAGTGGCATTTGAGCAAGCTGTTAAACGGTCATACCGGGAAGAGCTTTTCTGAACTGTTAAACCACATCCGGATCGAGGAGGCGAAGAAGCTGTTAAAGGACCCGTCGCTTCGAATCGGTGATATCTCGGAAGAGGTGGGATTCATGGATGTGGCGCATTTTTCCAAGGTTTTCAAGAAGCTGGAAGGGATATCGGCGAACGAGTATCGGAACAGCAGGATTTAGCAGAAGAATTTAATTAAAGAATTTACCAGAAGTCAGGGCGCTGTAGAAAATGATTATTTTCTATAACGCTCATGAATTCCGATCTGCGCGCCCACGATCTGGCGGCCAATAAGCAGGGCGATCTATTCCTGTTCCCAACGCACGCAAATGAGGATCACCAGGTAATTAAACTGCGCCGGATACGAAATTAGCGATAGGGAAAACGGAAAATACAGATTAAAATTAATTATAAGAAGAAACGCCTCATGATAAAGCCGAGGGCTGATAAGGAAGTAAAATAATTCTTGCGAGGCGGTATAGCGAAAAGCTATGCCGTCTTGCTTTTTCTTTGCCGTTCAATGGTTTGTATGTCCTCTGGTAGCGTCAAGTCACCGATAAAGTTCCAAACGATTTCTACCCTCTGTCTGCGGTGTCCGCTGCTCTTATCGGGAGCATGGACAATAATGCGTTTCACAAACTCGTTGACGATTGTGGGTGTGAGTTCTTTAATCCCTACATACTTACGGATAATCACTGCAAAACTGTCAAAGTCAGCCTTGTCCTGCTCGTAAGTGTCCACTTCCTGTTGGATTTGTGATACTTTAACCGTCAATTCCCGTTGCTCTGATTCATACTCTACGGACAGCTTCAAGAACCGTTCATGGCTGATTGCACCGCTGATGTCGTCCTCATAAATACGCTTGAAAATACGGTCAAGTTCTGCAATCCGTTTCTTTGCCTGCTCTGCTTCGCGCCGTTGTTTCCTTACCGTCTTTTCTGCTTCATCAAACCTCTGTTTTCGTATCAGTTCCATAAAGCTGTCTATATTGTCGATAAACAAAGCGGTGACGTCAAAAATGCGTTGTCGTACAAACTTTGACAGTGTTTCTTCACGGATAAAATGTGCGGAACAATTTCCTGTATTGCTCTTGTAGTTGGAACATCGATAATGGTCTTGCATTTTGTCAAACCGCTTGCAAGTGGCAAAGTGTAACTTACTGCCACAGTCCGCACAGAATATTAAGCTGGAGAACAATCCTTGTCGTTCTGCTTGTTTGGCAGGTCTGCGTCTGTTTGCCCTTAATTCCTGCACCCGTTCCCAAACCGTTTCATCAATAATGGCTTCTTGCGTATCTCTGAAAATAAGCTGTTGTTCTTTTGGTGTTTCTAAGCGCTTTTTTAGCTTGTGGGATTTTGTGTAGGTCTTAAAAGCAACGGTGTGTCCGCAATACTCCATGCGTTCCAACATTCCAACAATGCTACTTTCGTTCCACTGATACGGATTTTCCGGAAACGGTTTTCCATCACGCCTTGCATAGTAGGCTTTGACTGTCAACACTTTATCCGCAGTCAATACCTTCGCAATCTGCATCGGTCCTTTTCCGGCAATACAGAGGGCAAATATTCGCTTCACGACTTCGGCGGCCTCCTCGTCCACTACCCATTTCTTTTTGTCGTTCGTGTCTTTAACATAGCCATAGGGCGGCTCACCTAAATGCTCTCCGGCTTGTCCTTTCGCTTTCTTGACTGCACGAATTTTCTTACTGGTATCTCGTGCGTAAAAATCATTGAACAAGTTGCGGAAAGGGGTAAAATCGTTGTCGCCCTTTGCACTGTCTACACCGTCATTGATTGCTATGTAGCGCACATCTTTTTCAACAAAGTAGATTTCTGTGTAGTAGCCGACTTTCAGATAATCACGACCGAGCCGTGACATATCCTTGACGATAACCGTTGCCACGTTTCCTGCTTCGATTTCCGCAAGCATTTGATTAAATCCCTCACGGTCAAAGGTAACGCCGGAAACACCGTCATCAATAAAAAAGGTTGGATTGGAAAAGCCGTTGTCCGTTGCGTATTTCAATAGAATTGCTTTCTGATTGACAATACTGTTGCTGTCGCCGTCGATTGCGTCCTCTTGGGATAGACGGGCGTATAATGCTGTTATTTTATTTGTTGTCATGGTTCATTCCTCCTGTAATGAACGCCCGACAAACAATGTGCTTGTAGGTATTATACCGCTCTTACTATTGTTTGTCATTGGGCGTTTTCACAGATTCCGATTTTATCAGCCGTATCATCTTGTCGTATAGAAGTTCAGAACCACCGCAGGAAGTTGATATTTCGTAGACTGTGCCGCCGATTTTGTAGTGGACTGTTTCATTTAGCGGATTGCCTTGCTTTGGCACAAAACCGCTGAAATCGTTGTTTTCATTCTGTTCCATTCCTTTCCCGTCCTTTCGTTGTTTGATAAGGAAAAAGTTTCGCAGCAAGCATAGGAAGTGTGGCTACACTTCCGTATTTTGCATTGCAAAATTGCTTGTTGGGAAGTTTCCCAAACCCTATTTTTCCTCTCACTACCTACAACAATCGAAAAATGGATTTTGCCAACTTTTCGCAAAGAAAAAACGCTGCAATCTTAAAATGATTACAACGCTTCTCAATCTATATTCAGTTGTGTTCTGCGCCGCGTTTGCCGACCTCTGTTTCCACTTCCTTAATCTCTTTTGCAGTAGCGGTGACTATTGCAAACCCTTGTCGCTGACTTCATAAAGCAGACTGTCAAGCTGTCTGCGCTGCGTGGATTTGTCCGTTTCCTTATCCGAGAAAAAGAATGTGTCTGCCGATATATCTGTTCAACTCGTCCGCTAATGCGTTTCTTGAATATCCCTTACCTTTCTTGCTGCTTTTATCGCCTGACCGAAAGCCTTAAAATCAAACTCAATACAAAATTAAATTAAATGCGATTATTGTCCCCCCACTCACACATTCCGTCCAGTAGGGGGATTAAGGATTTTCCACGTTCTGTAAGACTATATTCAACCTTTGGTGGAATTTGCGGGTATTCTTCTCTATGGACAAGTTTATCCGCTTCAAGCTCCTTTAATGTCACGCTCAACGTTTTGTAAGAAATCTCACCAATATATTTTTTCATTTCATTGAAACGCACCACACCGAATTCCATAAGTGTATATAGAATTGTCATCTTATATTTTCCGTTTATCAGCGACAAGGTGTAGCTAAAACCTGTTGTACCTAAGCATTCTTTTGAAATACACCGTTCACTCATTTTACACTCTCCTTTAGGTAAGTATATAACACTAATGTGCGTACTTGATTTAGTTGCAATTCTTGCTATAATCATAATATAGGCACTACAAAAAGTCAATATAAAAACAGATTGGAGCTATCATTATGAGTAAAAAAATTGTTGTTATTACTGGAAGTCCGAGAAAAAATGGGAACAGCTTTGCTATGACAGATGCTTTTATCAAAGCAGCAAAAGAAAAGGGGCATTCTATCACAAGGTTTGATGCTGCATTTGCAAATGTCGGCGGGTGTCACGCTTGCGAAACCTGTTATCAAACAGGCAAACCATGTAGCTTTAATGATGATTTTAATAAAATTGCCCCTGCAATTTTAGAAGCGGACACAGTTGTTTTTTCAATGCCTGTCTACTGGTACTCTATCCCAGCACAAATCAAAGCGGTTATTGATAAACTGTTTTCTTTTGTGGTTGGTGGCAAAGATATAGCCGGTAAGGAATGTGCCCTGATTGCCTGCTGTGAGGAAGATGATATGTCCGTTATGGACGGTGTTCGTATTCCTATTGAGCGCATGGCTGCCTTAAACAAATGGAAAATCGTGGGTGAGGTTTTAATTTCGAGTGTTTTGAATGTCGGAGATATTGATAAAACAGAGGGATGCAAAAAAGCAGCAGCACTCGCAGAAAACATTTAAGGGGGTATATTTATGAACAAGAAAATTATTGTTTTGAATGGAAGTCCTCGCAAATTAGGGAATACGGCTGCACTAATAGCCGCTTTTACGAAAGGTGCAGAGGAATCAAGAAATCAAGTTAGCGAATTTTTCCTTGATAGTATGAACATAGGGGGCTGTAAGGGTTGTTTTGGTGGGGGCAAAAATCCTGATAGCCCTTGTGTTCAAAAAGACGATATGGATAAGATTTATCCCGTTTACAAAGAAGCAGATATTATCGTGTTGGCAACGCCTTTATATTACTGGACGATTAGTGGACAGCTCAAGTGTGCCTTTGACCGCCTATTTGCCGTAGCAGAATGTAATCCTGATTACCGAAATCCCAAAAAAGAGAGTGTTTTGCTTATGGCAGCAGAGGGGAACGGCTTTGAAGAAACCCTGTATTGGTATGACAATTTGGAAAAACATCTCGCTTGGAAAAGCATTGGTAAAGTTCTTTGTGGCGGCGTTATGGCTATTGGTGATATTAAGGGAAACGAAAAATTGGAGGAAGCTCGTAAACTCGGTGCTTCTATTCAATAACGAATTTGGTTGCACATATACACCCCTAAAAAATGACAAATATTTTAGAAAAAATAGAAAAGTGGGTACACTGCCCTATTTGCAATAGCAAAACACGACTGAAAATTAGAGAGGATACAGAGTTGAGAAACCTCCCTCTCTTTTGTCCTAAGTGCAAGCAGGAAACACTAATTGATGTTGAACATATGAATATAACCGTTATCAAAGAGCCAGCCGCACAGACGCAGAGCCGATAACTAACGAGAATGAAACTCGTGGTTATCGGTTCTTTTCTTTTTAGATAGCTGCTTCTACGAAGCGATTGCTGACAAATTGTAATTATTAAAACCGTTGCGTGTTGGCAGTATTATGCTCCAACGAAACAGTGGCGGTCAAAATAATCAAAACCGCCGTTTTTCTTTTTGAACGCAAAAACTTGGTGGGTGTATTAAAGTCGCCCTTTTTTAAGAATACGGCGGTATCTTGGGAGGTATCGCCGTGAAATTTTTGTATCGACAATATTCGACAACTGGTAGCTTATCAAAAAAAGCCTGTACCCTGCAACAGGATATTCCGGCTACCACGATGAACACATATATCATATTGAATGTCTTTTCACATCATATAACAAGACCGCTTATGTAGATTCACGCTATAAAGGCGGTTTTTTTTACCCCTATTCCAATAGGAAAGGGGGTGAAAATGATGTTATCCTCAGATGATAGACAGCGTATTGAATACCGATTTGCGAAATTTTGTAAGGTTGTTCTTCGCAATGCGGCATGCACCTATTTCAGAGATTGGAACAGAAAAAGCAAGCAAGAAATTTCCGTTGAGTATCTTTATGAACAAAAGCATTTTGAACTATGCTACATGGACGAATACTTGATTGAACAGGATACGCCTACAGATTTTATTGTTCATGGACAGACTGTAACGGTTGATAATGAGTGTTTAGCCAAAGCTTTACTATGCCTGTCTGAAAAACAACTGGAAATTATCTTAATGCGTTACTATCTGCAATTAACTGATACAAAAATAGCAAAGATATTGAACCGACCACGCACAACCGTCTGTTATCAAAAGAATGTTGCACTAAAGAAACTGCGAGAGAGATTGGAGAAAACGAATGATGAAACCTAAACTTGTACCTTATGAAATCATTGAAAAAGCGATTGTCGGTAATAACGATTCATTGCTTATAGTACAAGCACACTACAAGCAACATATTGCTTACTTATCCCACGGAAACACTGAATTGCAAGATTTACTAACATCAAAGCTGTTACAGGCTGTCCTGAAATTTAAGATATGCTATCAGCCGCCGGAGAAATAGCAAAGCCAAGAACAACCGTCAAGGGTTAAATAAACGGCTGCGCCGCCCTTGACGGTTGTTCTTGTCCTTGCTATTTGGTAGTCAAGAGGGCGAAACAGTAAACTGCTTCGCCCTCGGTTATTATGGAAATACGCTTCTGTATGTCACCCAATAGAGGCTAAATAGTCCTTAATAAAGCGGCTTTGCAGACATGAAAATATAACAGTAAGGGTTTTATATTCATACCCTCAAAAATTCGTTTCTACTGCGTGACAAAACGGGCATACCGTCGATTAAGACGATACACCCGTTTGTAGCACCTGTTTGTCAGCCGTTATGATAAGTTGGTTTCAATACTTCCTTATCACCATTCAGCTAATAAATGCGGGCGTTTCTTTTGTTTACTTTTTTGACGTTCCCTCTGCCCGTTTTTTGCAAACTCATGACGAGACAAAACAGTACTGCGCTATACTTTTATAGCATTATTGAAACGGCCATGGTATAATTGTCTATATATTTTTGGAAGCAAGCGGCATGGTATCGGCAATGGATTATTTTAATGGAGGAAATTTTGAAGAAATTATACGATGGAATGATTGGTCTGGCAATCGGAGATGCGCTCGGTGTACCTGTTGAGTTTAAAACACGGCAGGAAATAGCGGAGAATCCCGTTCGGGAAATGAGGGAATATGGAACCCACCATCAGGCCAGGGGCGTATGGTCGGATGATACAAGCCTGACGCTTGCTCTGGTGGACAGCATTGTAAAATCAAGCGGTATAGATTACAACGATATCATGGAAAGATTTTCGGCATGGCTGCTGTATGGAGATTATACGGCGACGGGCGAGGTGTTTGATGTAGGGAATGCTACAGGCAGGGCAATCATGAATTATGGACACGGGACAGCACCGTTGCAGTGCGGTATGGTATCTGAATACGAAAATGGCAACGGTTCCTTAATGCGTATTCTGCCGATGGCATTTTATCTGTATTTACATGATCAATGGCCTGTGAAGGATCAATTCAGGCTGATCCATGAAGTGTCTTCCTTAACGCATCGCCATATGAGAAGCCTCGTGGGCTGTGGGATCTATGTACTCACTGCAAAAGAATTAATCCGGGAGAAGGGGACTTTAAAGGATTCCGTAGCGCGGGGAGTCGATGCTGCATTCTCCTGTTATGATGCAGTGGGTAATCCGGAGACGGCGGCCTATGAAAGGCTGAGAAACATAAACGGGTTTTGCGCGTTGCCGGATCATGAGATAAAGAGCAGCGGATATGTAGTCCATACATTGGAAGCCGCCATATGGTGCCTGCTGAATACAGATTCTTATAAAGACTGTGTCTTAAAGGCTGTAAACCTTGGAGATGATACCGATACGGTTGGTGCAGTCGCCGGAGGTTTGGCAGGGATTTATTACGGGAGCGAAAACATTCCAGCTGAATGGTTGAACGCGGTTGCTAAGAGACAATATATTGAAAGCTTATGTGAAGATTTTAAATAAGAGATGGTATGAGCAGGATTTATCGAATCGGGTAAAATGCGATGAAACTACATAACAAAGGAGCTGACCATGAATCAATTTGAAGAAGAGTACATCCTGGTAAACGGCATCGAGCACTTTTTATTACACTACCCCAAAACATCCGACGCCCCGGTGCTCCTGTATCTCCATGGCGGCCCCGGAAGCTTTGAATCGCTTTTCGCATACGAGCTGGATAAAGCCTGGGGAGATTTATTTACTCACGTACACTGGGACCAGCGCGGTGCGGGCAAAACGCTCCGCAGAAACAAGAAGACCGGCATGCCGGAAAATGTGGATCAGATGCTGGAAGATTTACATGGCATCGTCAAGCATTTGCAGCAGAAATACAGAGTGGAGAAGCTTGTCATCCTGGGCCATTCCTGGGGCAGCCTGCTTGGCAGCCTGTATGTGCTGCAGCATCCGGAAAATGTTTTGGCCTATATCGGTATAGGGCAGGTAATCAGCATCATGGAGAATGAACGGACTGCATATCAGGAAGTATCAGAGCTTGCCAGGAAAGCGGGAAACAAAAAGCATATACAGGCGCTGGAGCGTATGGGGGATTATCCCCCCGATAATCCGGAATTACTGCTGAAGCAGCTTCCCAAATTACGAAAAATACAGGAGGCATACGACAATGGCCCGGTTTCCGGTTCCGGTATAGGCGAGCTATTTAAAACCTTACGGCGCAGCCCTTCCTTCCAATGGGGCGATCTCGTCAGTTTTATGCGGATTATGAAAGTCAATCATCCGCTTCATCTGCAGATGCTGTCATTTAATCTTGGCGAAATCCTGCCGCACTATGAGGTGCCGGTTCACTACATACTTGGGGAGAACGACAACATTACGCCAACGGCGCTCAGCAAGGCATACTTTGATACGATTGACGCACCTCTTAAAACGATGGCCATGATTCCGGCAGCAGGGCATAATCCCATGTACGAGCGGCCGGAGGAATGCACTGCGGCGCTTCGGGCTGTGCGTGAGACCTTGTTACGATATTATTTGGGACATACGGAAAAAAGCTTGTAGTTTCCTTTGATATTCGATATAATAGATATATTCGCCTGAAAACAGAGTCTTGAGATCAGGCGTTTATTTCGAAAGAGAAGGAAGTTGGAAGAACGTATGGGTGGAAAGTTAAAAGCTTTATTTGCGCAGACAGATATGACGGTGGGGAAACCATGGAAGCAGATCGTTATCTTTACGATTCCCATGTTGATCGGCAATATCGCACAGCAGCTTTATAACACGGTAGACAGTATCGTAGTCGGAAAGTATGTAGGAGACAACGCCCTTGCGGCGGTTGGAAGTGCCAGCCCGATTTTAAATCTGCTGCTGGTACTTTTTATTGGTATATCCATGGGAACAAGCATCATGGTGTCCCAGTTTTTTGGAGCAAAGGACAGAGAAAGCTTATCGAAGACCATCGGGAGCACCATCACTCTTACCGCGGTGTCCTCGCTGATCATTATGGTCCTCGGTTCAGTGACGATCCGGCCGCTTTTAAAGATGCTGAACACGCCGGCCAGTATTATTGACTGGTGCACCTCTTATCTGCTGATTCTGATTGTAGGCATCATGGGCGTGGCATATTACAACATGTTCTGCGGTATTTTAAGAGGGCTGGGAGATTCGCTGTCGGCCCTGGTATACCTGCTGGTAGCGACGGTCATCAATATTGTCCTGGATCTCTGGTTTGTGGCGGGCCTGCAGATGGGCGTGGCAGGGGTGGCTCTGGCCACGGTTATTGCACAGATGGTATCCGCGGTCCTCTGTTTCTTCAAGCTGAAACGGATGACGGATGTCTTTGATCTGAAATTTAAATATTTAAAGCCGGATATGGAAAATATCATGACGATCCTGCGTCTGGGGCTTCCGTCCGGCATCACCCAGGCCATCTTCTCCATGGCTATGGTCGTGGTTCAGTCGCTGACCAACAGCTTCGGCGAGATGGTGATTGCGGCCAACGTTATCATCATGCGTGTGGATGGATTCGCCATGATGCCGAACTTCTCCTTTGGTACGGCGATGACCACATATTCCGGTCAGAATGTAGGCGCAAGAGAGTTCGACCGGGTACATAAAGGAGCAAAACAGGGAACCATCATCGCGGCGGGAACGTCAGCGGCGATCACGGGCCTGATTCTGATTTTCGGAAAATATCTGATGGGTATCTTCACCAATACCTCCGAGCTGGTGACGCTGAGCGCCAATATGATGAAGATCCTTGCGGTCGGCTATATCGCCATGGCGGTGACACAGAGTCTCTCCGGTGTCATGAGAGGCGCCGGTGATACCATGACCCCCATGTGGATTTCCATCGTAACGACGGTATTTATCCGTGTTCCGCTGGCATACGGCATCGCTCATTTTACGAAGACTCCGGAGCTTCCGGGCGGCAGATATGAGTGTATCTGGGTATCCCTTCTGATTTCCTGGGTACTGGGTGCGGTATTGACCGTGGTATTCTACCGGATTGGTAAATGGAAGAATAAGGGACTGGAGTAATAGTGGGTATAAAGAAGCGGGAATAATACGTGAAATAACGGTTGAGTTTGAGGTGGAGCGATATGGATGAATTAAGATGGTATTTATACGATCTTGTCCGCGAGATCATGGAAAAACATGGGATTGAGGAGACGGCCTATTCGCTGGAGACTGTCCGGGAAGGTGCTGTGTGCCTGATCCCCTCCGACCACGGATTCCTGGTAAGCGGGGGCGGAGATGAAGACTCGGAACAGGAAGATTTTTACCGCGGGTGCCGGGAGCTTTTCCTGCGGATTTTCAGGGCTGATGAGACGGCGGAAACGGCCATGCAGGAATTTTTGACAAGAACGCTGGATCTTCCGGTTATTATGAAGGGGCCGAGTGTATCGGGCCTGGAAGCCCGGATCCGGAAGTGTCAGGAAGAGATGGAAGCGCTGGAGAAAAAGGCGCTGGAGCCCGACGGTCAGAAATGGAAGGCGAAGCTGAACCTCGACCGCATCTATCTGGAGAGCCTTTTAAAAAATTTAAAAGACACCGATAAAAAACGGTACGAAAAAATAAAAACAGAAATAATTTAATCGGGAAGTGTATAAAAATCTCTCTTTGGTTTAAAATAGGAGTATACCAAAGATGAGTGAATACTTATCCTCCCCTTTTTAGTGCGGAAGCCAGAAAACGTAAGGTTTACAGGGCTTCCGCATTTTTTATGGAAATCCGGCTGTACAGTTATCCTTCAAAAGGATATAATGAAACAGGATGCGGACATCGGACGGGAAAGGCGGCAGACATATGGAAGGATCGATATTGAAGCACTACAAGAACATACTGGACCTGGTACCTTGTGGTATTTGCCAGGTGGCACTGGATGATGATCTGACAATTTTGTATGCGAACCAGTTTTATTATGATATCTATGGCTATACTTCGCAGGAGGCAGAAGAAAAGGGATTTACAAATGCCAGATTTATTCTGCCGGAAGCGGATTTTCAGATGATCCATCAAAACCTTTTGGATCAGGTTGTGCGCGGCAAGACAAAATTTCAGATGGAATACCGGGGAGTACATAGTTCGGGAAAAATTTTGTGGCTGTTGGTCCAGTGCACCTACGACCCGAATATACCCGGGAGCGTACTCTGTTCCCTGATGGATATTGCCGACCGGAAACGGATGGAAGACGAGATCCGCATGAGCATGGAGGAGAGCAAAACGGCCTTTGCACTCACGGATAAATACATGTATATATTCGATGTGGAGAACAGACGGCTTTTTCAGCCGGAGGCAACCGCGGAAGAATTCGGTTTACCTGTTGTTGCAGACAATGCACCGTACAGCATTGTGGAGTCGGGGACCATCGACGAGGAGAGCAGACAGGAATATATTGATTTTTACGAATCTATCATACAGGGAGAGCCAAAGGGACAGACAGTCGTCAAAAAGAGGAAAAAAGATGGCACCACCGGCTGGTATTCCGCGAAATTTGCGATGATTTACGACAGTGAGGGGAGACCCCGCCGCGCCATTATTTCCAGTGAGAACATTACGGAACAGCGGGAGAAAGAACTGACTTATCAGAAATGGAGCCAGCATTTTAAGGCGCAGGAAGGCAAGACCATTGGCTATTATGAGTATAATCTGACAAAAGACGCTGTGGAGTCAGGGGACGATCCACCTGATTATCTCAGACCATTTGAAAAATACACAGAGACGGTGCGTTACATCGCAGAGCGGTTCGTATATGAAGGAGACCGGGCGAGATTCTATAATTTCTTTAACAGAGACAAACTGCTGCTGCGCTATTATAACGGACAGTCCTCCGGTAACATGGATTACTTGAGAAAAAGGGACGACGGAAGTCTTTACTGGGTCCGTGCAACCATACAGCTGATCGCTGACCCATATAATAACGACGTTCGGCTTTTTATGATGACGCTGGATATCGACGAGGAGAAAACGGAAACGCTCAGGCTGCAGCGCCGGGTGGAACACGATGGAATGACAGGAGTCTTAAACCGCGACACCTTTATGACCAGGGTGACAGAGACACTGGAGGAGAGCGGCCCGGCGGCCCGTCACGCGCTGATTATGCTGGACATCGACCAGTTTAAAGTACAGAACGACAGCTATGGACATCAGTTCGGCGATCAGGTCATCAAGGAGACCGCCGGGATACTGAAACATTTTCTCAGAAGAAATGACATCTGCGGCCGGATCGGCGGAGATGAATTCATGGTCTTCTTAAATGATATCACCTCTGAGCAGGATGTGATTCCCAGAATCGCTCAGCTTTGTGACCTGCTTAAGCGGAAGTACCCGGAAAAAGGAGAAGTCTCCTGCAGTCTGGGCGTCGTTTTTTATCCGAGGGACGGAGAAAACTTTAAAGAGCTGTACCACAACGCGGATATCGCGTTGTATGAGGTGAAAAGGGCGGGGCGGTGTGATTTCAGGGTGTATGAAGGGGAGGCATCAAGAAGCAGCCTTCATTCAGAAACAGGTGTCTAATTTCAATATCGAACAGGTTGTTTTCATTTTAAGAAAATATGTTATAATTAATGGAATACAAAAAAGTTAAAAAAAAGGAGACCACGAAGCCATGCTTAATAGCATCACAAACCTAATCCCATGGAACAGCATCTGGAATCCGTACACATTTCCGGGGGCTCAAACCATTGTGATGCTTGTAATCCTGGCAATGGTTGTAACCGTAAGTTTCACAGCACTATTTTTGGGCAGGAAGACAGCGGCAGGAGTTCTCAAAAAAGAATTGCTTCTTTACTGGCTGTTCACAATCTTCTCAGCCACGCTGCTGGCCAGAAAGGAGACAGCAGAACCGAGGATCAATATGGAATTGTTCTGGACTGTCAGGTATGCGTGGGAACGGCATTCAAGGATACACTGGTTTTATATACTGGGGAATATTGCCCTTTTTATCCCGCTGGGGTACCTTCTGCCAATGAATGGAAAGATCTTTAAATACTCTCTGCTGACGGTTTTATTTGGATTTCTTTTGTCGGTGGCAATCGAAGCAACCCAGTATTTTTTCAGGTTAGGCCTGTGTGAGCTGGATGATATTTTTAACAATACGTGGGGCACACTTTTGGGATATTCGATCTACCGGCTTACAGTACCCGGATTAAGAGGGCAGTCCAGAATGAAAGAGATTCTGAACTTTGTCAGTAAATGTGGCTGCGCACTTATAATTTTAGGGACAGTGATCCTGTTTTTTACATTACTTAAAATAAATCTGGCGGGATAGAATGTAAAACAGCCGGAATTTTCTTGACATATTAACCAAATAATGCTATCCTAACTAAGTATGTGCCGCTCAACAAGGTCCTAAGCGTCCGGCTTCCCGGACCACCGAAATTGGCGAGTAAAGAAAACAGGAGGTGCCATATGTACGCAATTATCGCAACAGGTGGCAAGCAGTACAAAGTATCAGAAGGTGACACAATCAAGGTTGAAAAGCTTGGTGTCGAAGCAGGAGAAACAGTAACATTTGATCAGATTCTGGTTGTGAACAACGGAGAACTGGCAGTTGGATGTCCTACCGTAGCAGGAGCTACTGTAACGGGTACTGTTGTAAAGGAAGGCAAAGCAAAGAAAGTCATCGTTTACAAGTATAAGAGAAAATCCGGCTATCATAAGAAGAATGGTCACAGACAGGCTTATACACAGATCAAGATCGATAAGATCAACGCTTAATAAGGGGGACTGACAAATGTTAAATATGAATCTTCAATTTTTTGCACATAAAAAAGGTGTTGGATCTACAAAGAACGGCAGAGACTCCGAGTCCAAGAGATTAGGCGCCAAGAGAGCGGACGGCCAGTTCGTTTTAGCCGGCAACATTCTTTACAGACAGCGTGGTACACATATTCATCCAGGCATCAACGTAGGCCGTGGTGGAGATGATACCCTGTTCGCTACCGTGGATGGCGTTGTCAGATTTGAAAGAAAGGGCAGAGACAAAAAGCAGGTTTCTGTTTATCCAAGAACAATCAGCGAATAATAAAGTAAAATCCCTGTGCCTGGCATGGGGATTCTTTCATTAAAAAAAGTTGGTATCTCCCTGTATAAAAAAATCCAGAATGGGAATTATAATACTATCAACAAAAGAAAAAAGAAATACTTATCCTCCCCTTTTTAGTGTGGAAGGCTGAAAAACCTCGAGTTTATGCAGCTTTCTGCACTTTTTTTTGATTCCGTGTCCAAATAATCAAAAAACGTTTTGCAAATTTGTCAAAGTTGTTATATACTGATTCATGGAGTATTACAGAAATAAGAGATAAAAGGATGGTTGAGCGATGACTATTTTAGAAAATTGGAGAACCCTGGCGTATGGCGATGGGCTGGATGATAAAGCAAGGGAAGAGTTATGGTCTAATTACTTCGTAGTGGAGAAAGGCATCTATGAGCAGATTCTCTCCGCGCCGGAGACTGTAGTGGAAGGAACTGTGAAGGAACTGGCTGAAAAGTACGGTACTGATGTTCAGACCATGACAGGATTTTTAGATGGTATCAATGAGAGCTTAAAGGGATATGAGAACCCGATCGACACCATGGACGAGGATACTGTCGTAAAGATCGAGATCGATCCGGAAAAGTTATATTACAACATGGTAGAGGCGAAAGCGGAATGGCTTTACGGTCTTCCACAGTGGGAGCAGCTTCTTCCGGAAGAGAAGAAGAAAGAGCTGTACAAGAAGCAGAAAGCTTCCGGAACCATTGTAAAGGGACCGAAGATCGGAAGAAATGATCCATGTCCGTGCGGAAGCGGCAAGAAGTATAAGAAGTGCTGCGGAAAGAACGCATAGTAACGCAAACTGATACCCTGCATGTTATGTGCGGGGTATTTGATTGTTAAGAGGAGGAGATGCAGATGGAGGCCTATACCGGATTTGCAGAGGTATACGATACCTTTATGGATAATATTCCATATGGAGAATGGTGCCGGTATCTAACCGGACTTTTAAAGAAATACGGCGTAGAAGACGGCCTGGTCCTGGATCTGGGATGCGGAACGGGAAGTGTGACGGAGCTCCTGGCCGAGGAAGGCTACGACATGATCGGCGTCGACAATTCCGAGGACATGCTTCAGATCGCCATGGATAAGCGCGCCGCCTCCGGGCGTGATATTCTATATCTGCTTCAGGATATGCGGGATTTCGAGCTGTACGGCACGGTGGCAGCCGTGGTCAGCATCTGCGACTGTATCAACTATATCCTGGAATACGACGATCTGGTGGAGGTATTTTCTCTTGTTAACAATTACCTGGATCCGGAAGGTATCTTTATTTTTGATTTAAACACAATCTATAAGTATGAAAATGTGCTTGGGGAATCTACCATTGCGGAAGACCGGGAGGAGAGCAGCTTTATCTGGGAGAATTATTACGATCAGGACACCATGGTCAATGAATACGATTTAGCCCTGTTTATCCGGATGGAGGACGATCTCTACCGGAAGTATGTGGAAACTCACTATCAGAAAGCCTATTCTCTGGACACAGTGATAATGGCACTTAGAGAGGCAGGAATGGACTTTGTGGCGGCTTATGACGCATTTACGGAGAATCCCATAAGGGAGGACAGTGAGCGTATCTACGTCGTTGCCAGGGAACGCGGAAAGAAAGAGGAAGAACGATGACGGATTATATTGTACGAGCCACAGCCGGAGACCATCAGGTCCGCGCATTTGCGGCTACAACAAGAGAACTGGTGGAACAAGCAAGGCTTGCCCATAATACGAGCCCTGTGGCCACAGCGGCCTTAGGACGCCTTTTAACGGCGGGGGGGGCGGGGGGGGGTGTGGTGGAGGGTCTGACCTAC
>OBUZ01000552.1_pt1 | contig 19814 bp, 15 predicted proteins | sample 1494961 | NCBI WGS metagenome assembly OBUZ01 (sample SAMEA2579939, study PRJEB22360) | human gut metagenome | biome: human gut; feature: human-associated habitat; material: faeces | place: Denmark | collected 2008/2010
TCTGATAAAATATCATAACAGTCTGCCTTGCATCAATCCATATCCTCCGACATGCTCATACCCGGTTCGTACACAGCGTACTGGTTGCGCCCGTGCAGCTTGGCATGGTACAGGGCGATATCGGCCTTCTCGTAGAGTGCTTCAAAGGTAGTCCCATCCTCGGGGAAGGCCGCGGTGCCGATGCTGCCGGATATATGTGCTTCCGGCTCCAGGGCGCTGCCGATCAGGCTGCAGAGATTCTCCAGGCGGGCGTATAAGTCCATGGAGTAGGAGACGTCCTTCAGCAGTATGATGAATTCGTCCCCGCCCAGGCGTCCGAAGACATCATCACGGCGGAGCGCTGATTTTAAGCGCGCGGCCGCGGTTCGGAGGGCCTTGTCTCCAAATTGGTGGCCGTACCGGTCATTGATCTGTTTAAAACGGTCGATATCCAGCATGATCAGAATGTGGTGGTCCTGGCTGTTCTTCAGAATATGGCGGATGGCGCGGACCGAGGTGCCGCGGTTTAACAGGCCCGTTAAGGAATCCTGCTTCGACATTTCCTGGAGTGTAAGGGCTTCTTTCTTCTCTTCGTCGATGTCCTTAATCAGGATAAATGCCTTGATGGTGTCGGTATACGGATCGGGAACGATCTGAATCAGCCCCAGGCACCAGTAGGCGGTGCCGTCGGGACGGAGCCTTCTGTGTTCCGTCTGAAGGGAGCGGTTGCCGTGGTAGTAGTGGTAGAGCAGCTGGTTGCGGTTAAACACCTTTAAGTAGTTTTCGCGGTCCTCTTCATATATGAAGTGTTCCGCGATGTAGTTGATGATGTCCGAGAAGGTGTTCCGGGCGTATTCCGGAAGGGTGGAGGTGAGCTCGCCCAGGATTTCCTCAAACAGATCGTATTTAAGATTGTATTCGTAATAGCCGATACAGTCTTTTTTTTGTTCATTCATGTACTCCATCCATTTTTGGTAGGCAAGTTCTTTTTCATACTGCCCGGTAATATCCTGATAGGAGATAATACTTCTTAACGGTTCCCGGTTCTGTCCGTATATGAGTGAGTAGCAGGCGGAAAACCAGTGGTATTCCCCGCTTTTCATTTTCATGCGGATGATCGATTTTCCTTCGGGGACTCCACTTTCCATGGAATTGTAAAAGTCCAGAAATTCCTGGACGCTCTCTCGGTGGATAATACCGTTGTCGATGATAAAATCAGGGGTTGGCGGGAATGAAATGGGACCGGGAAATGAAAATGCTGAATCGGGTGGCTGACAGAGAGTTTTCGACGGAATATCGTAAATGCTGATGTTGCATCCGGAGTGCCGGCTGGCGAGGCGGTACTGCTCCTCACGGATGAGTAATTCTTCCTGACGTTTCTTTCTGTCACTTATGTCGATGATGATACCGTAGAGAACCTCTTCTCCGCCTCCGGGGACGTAGTTTATGCGGATGAGGTACCAGCAGAAGTCTCCTCCCTCTGCCGGACTTCGGAATTCCAGTTCAAAACGCGCAGGTGAATTCCCTAAGTGTCCCAGGATTTCTTTCTCCAGTTCCGGATAATCCTGTGGTTCCACGATTTCTTCCAGGCGTTTTCCGGTTCCGTTCAGCTGTTTCAGTTCATGGTTCGCATAGAGGACCGGAAAGCCGCTTTCGGCCTTCAGTTTTACAATGCCGCAGGGCATATTGTCGAGTATCATATCGGATTTCATATACATTTCTCCCTTAAGTGTGTTTTCTTATGAATGGTAAAACGGATATTGTTATAAGTGTATGAAGAGGAGGCGGGAAAAAGAACCGATATGAAAAAAAATATAGTAAAGATTGGAAAAATGGTGTATACTAGCATGTGCGGGTGTTGGAGTAAGAGATACAGGAGGAGACATATGCTTACATTAGAAAACCTATCTTTTGGCGTACAGGACGAGAAGAGCCAGAAAGAGATTATCAGGAATTTAAACCTGACCATAGAGAGCAATAAATTTGTCGTTGTCACAGGTCCCAACGGAGGCGGGAAATCGACTCTGGCGAAGCTGATTGCAGGAATTGAGAAGCCGACTGGAGGGCGGATTTTACTGGATGGGGCAGATATTACAGAGAAGAACATTACGGAACGCGCTCAGAGCGGAATCAGCTATGCATTCCAGCAGCCGGTCCGTTTTAAAGGGATTGAAGTATTTGATCTTCTGCGCCTTGCATCGGGAAAAGAGCTTAATATTACGGATGCATGTCAGTATTTATCCGAAGTGGGCTTATGTGCCAAGGATTATATCAAGCGCGAGGTGAATGACAGTTTATCGGGCGGCGAACTGAAGCGGATCGAGATTGCTACCGTGCTGGCGCGCGGAACGAAGCTGTCTATTTTCGATGAACCGGAGGCCGGAATCGATTTATGGAGCTTCCAGAACCTGATCGCAGTATTCGAGCGCATGCGTCAAAACATCAAAAATGGTTCGATTTTAATCATCTCTCATCAGGAGAGGATTCTGGATATCGCAGACGAGATCGTGGTGATTGCAAACGGTCAGATAAGCATGCAGGGCCCGAAGGATGACATCCTTCCTCATCTTCTGGGGACAGCTTCCGCAGTGGATGCCTGTACGAAGTTTTACAACAAGGAGGAGGCATGACATGGCAAAGATAGATGAGATTCAGAAGCGGCTGTTAGAAGAAGTCGCTGATTTACATGACGTGCCGGAAGGCGCATATAATCTCCGCGCCAACGGCCAGACAGCGGGCCGGAACACGACGGCCAACATCGATATCACATCGAAGGACGACGGCACCGGCATCGATATTCATATTAAGCCGGGTACGAAGCATGAGAGTGTTCATATCCCAGTCGTGTTAAGCGAGAGCGGCTTGACCGAGGTGGTTTATAATGATTTTTATATCGGAGACGACGCAGACGTGGTGATCGTGGCGGGCTGCGGCATCAGCAACTGCGGGCAGCAGGATTCCCGGCACGACGGAATCCATCGTTTTTACCTGGGGAAGAATTCCAAAGTGAAATACGTGGAGAAACACTACGGTGAGGGCGACGGCAACGGCAAGAGAATCATGAACCCGGGCACGGAGGTGTATCTGGAGGAAAACAGCTACATGGAGATGGAGATGGTCCAGATCAAGGGCGTGGATTCCACAAACCGGAACACGAAGGCCGAGCTTTTAGCCGGCGCGAAGCTGGTTATACAGGAGAGACTGATGACACACGGCGCTCAGGAGGCGGTGAGCGGATTTGTGGTGAATTTAAACGGGGATGATTCCAGCGCCAACGTCATTTCGCGTGCGGTGGCAAGAGATGATTCGAGACAGACCTTCTTAGCGGAGATCAACGGCAACTCAAGATGTGCCGGCCATTCCGAATGTGACGCCATCATTATGGATCATGCCAACATCAGCGCGATTCCGAAGATCACAGCCAACAACACAGATGCAGCCCTGATCCACGAGGCGGCCATCGGTAAAATAGCGGGAGACCAGATTATCAAGCTGATGACGCTGGGGCTCAGCGAGGCGGAAGCGGAAGCGCAGATTGTGAATGGGTTTTTGAAGTAGGGAGCCGGAAACGGATGGAAAAGCCAGGATAAATCCCTTCATGTCCTGCTGTTTCAGTTAAACAAAAATTTTTTACCCCCTCGGATTCGAGGGGGTAAAATCTAGATCATACAGTCCGTTTACTCTTGAATAATCTTAGGATTATTACATATCAAATAAATCTGCATTGTATCAACCAATGTCAAGGTAAGAATATCGTTTTCCAATAAATAAATCAACAGCCAGTCAGGTTGAATATGGCATTCCCTGAAATTCTTTAACTCTCCCTTTAACTCATGATCTCGATTCTTTTCTTCCAAAGGTATTCCCTGAAGCAGTTTTTCAACGATAGAATCAAGTAAAGCAATATTGAGTCCTCGTTTTTTTGCTAATTTCAATCCTTTTTTGAACTTCCCTGTCAATACTAAATGATAGGTCATAAATCAATGTCCTCTAAAGCTTCTGAAAAACTACTATACTTTTTTGTATTCGAATCTTTACTAATGCGCTTTGCTTCTGCCATCGCCTCTAATACTTCCGGTTTATATTTTGGCAATTCTACATTAAATGGGAGTCCTCCCCGTAAAACACACTGTTTTAAAAAAATATTCATTGCGCCGGACAGATCCATTCCAAGTTGTCCAAATAACTCCACTGCCTGTTTCTTTAACTCTTCTTCGATTCTGATTTGTGTTGGTATAGTTGCCATGTTATCACACTCCTTTAAAGAAATTATATGACAAACACTTTACAATGTCAACTGTTTGTATGAACCGGACTCTTACGATAAAGATAAACCGGCCGGCCCGATTCCGTCTTCCTCTGCACTTCGCCCTGAATCAAAGGAAGCGCATAATCGATGAACGCCTGTGTCACATCGGTGCCGCGGGGATTCATCCATTCAGAAGGAAAGAGTTTTTCCCTGTTGCAGACCTCATTAACATCGACCGTGCCGCATTCCAGATGGTATGGACCGTTTTCATTCCGTATAAAGGAAATCATGCGTCCGGTAAGCCCTGAGACGGCGGCCTTTACGCCTTCACGGCCGGCGAGAACGGATTCCTCGATATCGGTGGCGGAAGCCATCATGCCGGAACAGCGCTGATTAACGTTTAACTCGATGGAACGGACCTTGACGCCGAACTTGTCCCGTATGAAGTTTTCCAGCATCTTACCGCTGCCGGTCAGCATTTTATGGCCGAAGGTGTCGAGCCGGGCGGCATCCGCATATTCACAGATGAACTTGCCCCTGGCATCGGAAATGCCCTCGGAGATACAGATGACGACAGTGCTGTTCTTCGATAAGGCGGCAGTCACATCCTCTGTAAACTGTTCAAAATCGAAATGCGTCTCCGGAAGATAGATGAGTACCGGGTTGTCCCCCTCGTATTTGCGGGCGAGGGCGCTGGCCGCGGTTACCCAGCCGGCGTGGCGGCCCATCAGTTCCACGATGGTAACGGATTTCTGCTGATAGACGGAGGAGTCCAGAACGATTTCCCGGACCGTATCGGCCACGTACTTGGCGGCGCTTCCGTAACCGGGGGTATGGTCGGTCAGAACGAGATCGTTGTCTATGGTTTTCGGAACACCGATGAAACGGATCTCGCTGTGATGATGGGAGGCGTAGCGGGACAGCTTGCTGACCGTGTCCATGGAATCATTGCCTCCGATGTAGAAGAAGTATCCGATGTTCATCTTCCGAAACTTCTCAAACAGGGCCGGGTAGAACGGTGAGGATAAGTCTTCCGGCAGTTTATAGCGGCAGGAACCTAAATAGGCCGCCGGTGTTAATTTTAAAATCTCTAATTCATCTGAAGTTAAATCCGCGGTTAAATCCATGCAGGTACCGGACATATAGCCTTCGATTCCGTTAATCATGCCGTAGACGTGATCAATGGCTTCCTGGTTTATGCCTTCCCTTATGACGCCGTAGAGGCTCGCGTTGATGACGGCGGTAGGGCCGCCGGACTGGCCAACGATTGCATTTTTCTTCATGTGTATATTCTCCTTTTTTGACGCTCCTCCTATTCTATAATAGAAACGATGGCTTTGCAACCCCCGCTTTTTGTGATCGCGCAAGGTTAGACAAATTTTCACACTCTCAGCCATACCTATTTTTTGGGAAAAATCTATAATTGAGATAGAACGTATGAGACTAAAATACAGTCTCTAAGTGCTCATAGCGAGGAGGATAACGGGATGCAGTACGGACATTTTGATAATGAAAAAAGGGAATATGTGATCGACCGGGTGGACCTGCCCACGTCGTGGACCAATTACCTGGGAGTGAAGGATATGTGCGCCGTCGTGAATCACACGGCAGGCGGATATCTCTTCTATAAATCCCCGGAATACCACAGAATCACACGGTTTCGGGGGAATGCCGTTCCGATGGACCGGCCGGGCCATTACGTCTATGTGAGAGACGATGAGACGGGGGAATTCTGGAGTATTTCGTGGCAGCCGGTGGGAAAACCTCTGGATCAGGCGAAATACACATGCCGCCACGGCCTGTCCTACACGACGTACAGCTGTGATTACCAGGGAATCGAGGCGGAGCAGACGCTGTTCATTCCGGCAGACGATCCGGTGGAGCTCTGGGATGTAAAGCTTAAAAATGAGAGCGGAAGAAAACGGAAATTAAGCGTTTACTCTTACTGTGAGCTTTCCTTCCACCACATCGAAATGGATAATAAGAACTTTCAGATGAGTCTGTATGCCGCAGGATCTACGTATGAAGACGGCATTATCGAACACGATCTGTTCTACGAGGAGTTTGGATACCAGTATTTCACCTCAGATTTTGATCCGGATGGTTTCGACTGTCTGCGGGACAAATTCATCGGCCTCTACCGCACCGAGGATAATCCGGCGGCGGTGGAACGCGGCGAGATGAGCGGAAGCTTCGAAAAGGGCGGCAATCACTGCGGTGCTCTGAAAAAATGCCTGGAACTGGAACCGGGAGAAGAATCGAGACTCATCTTCCTGCTGGGCGAGGGGAAGCGGGAGAAAGGCCGCGCCATGCGGGCAAAGTATGCGGATCACAGCGCCGTCGATCAGGCATACAGCGATTTAAAAGCGTTCTGGGACAATAAATGTAACCGGCTTCAGATCGATACCCCGGACGAGGGCATGAACACGCTGATCAATACGTGGACGCTGTACCAGGCGGAGATCAACGTCATGTTCTCCCGGTTCGCCTCCTTTATCGAGGTCGGCGGCCGGACCGGACTGGGATACCGGGATACGGCGCAGGATGCCATGACGGTGCCTCACTCCAATCCGGAGAAATGCCGCCAGAGGCTGGTAGAGCTGCTTCGCGGCCTCGTATCGGCCGGATACGGCCTGCACTTATTCCAGCCGGAGTGGTTCGATCCGGACACGGAGGTGAAGCCGTTTAAATCGCCTACGGTTGTGCCGACCCCGAAGGTTTCTGATATGATCCACGGCCTTGAGGATACCTGCTCTGACGATGCGCTGTGGCTGATCGCCTCCATCGTGGAATATGTAAAGGAGACCGGAGAGTACGGATTCTTCGATGAGGTCATCACGTATGCCGACGGCGGAAGCGGCACAGTCTATGAGCATATGAAGAGAATCCTGGATTTCTCCGCGGAGCAGATCGGGGCCCACGGCGTCTGCAAGGGGCTTCGTGCCGACTGGAACGACTGCCTGAATCTGGGAGGCGGTGAGAGCGCACTCGTATCCTTCCTTCATTACTGGGCCATCGACAACTTCCTGGAGGCGGCTTCCTGGCTGGGGAGAGAGGACGATGTGAAGCACTATACCGATATGCGCCATACCGTGAAGGAGATCTGTGACAGGGAGCTGTGGGATGACGGCTGGTATATCCGCGGCATCACCAAAAACGGAAGGAAGATCGGCACCCATCAGGACCGGGAAGGCAGGCTGCATCTGGAGTCCAACAGCTGGGCGGTATTGTCCGGCGCTGCGGGTTACGGAAAGGGAATCCAGGCGATGGACGCTGTGGATGAATATTTATACACACCGTACGGAATTATGCTCAATGGCCCGTCCTACACGGTTCCTGACGATGATATCGGCTTTGTCACCAGAGTTTATCCCGGTGTAAAGGAAAACGGATCCGTCTTCAGCCACCCGAATCCATGGGCGTGGGCCGCGGAATGTAAGCTGGGAAGAGGCGACCGGGCAATGAAGTTCTATCATGCATTGTGCCCTTACTATCAGAATGATATAATAGAAATCAGGGAGGCGGAGCCGTATTCCTACTGTCAGTTTATTATGGGAAAGGATCACACGGCTTACGGCCGGGCACGCCACCCATTTATGACTGGAAGCGGCGGCTGGGCGTATTTTTCCGCCACCCGCTATATGCTGGGGATCCGTCCGCAGTTTGACTGCCTTCAGATTGATCCCTGTATTCCGGCCGACTGGAAGGAATTCTCTGTAAAACGCGTATGGCGCGGCGCAGAGTACTGTATCTCCGTGAAGAATCCGGAGGGCGTGATGAAGGGCGTAAAGGAATTGATACTGGATGGCAAAAAGGTAAGTAAGATACCTGCTTTCGAAGCAGGAAGCAGTCATGAAGTAACTGTTGTCATGGGAAATAAGGAGGAGAATCATGATTAAATTTGGCACAGGCGGCTGGAGAGCCGTTATCGGCGATGATTTTACGAGGGAGAATATCCAGAAGCTGTCCAAGGCTCTCGTAAACAAGATGAAGGACGAGGGGGTCGCGGAACAGGGCGTGGCCATCGGCTATGACAGGAGATTCTTATCGAAGGAATCCGCAATCTGGGCCAGTGAAGTGTTTGCAGCAGAGGGCATTCCGGTTAAGTTTATCCTCGGTTCCGCACCGACCCCGCTCATCATGTTCTTTGTCATGCGCCATGAGCTGCCTTACGGCATGATGATTACGGCCAGCCATAATCCGGCGGTCTACAACGGTATCAAGGTATTCACAAAGGGCGGCCGCGATGCGGATGAACTCCAGACCCAGGAGATCGAACGGTATATTCATGGAATCGAAGAGGAGGTGCTTAAAGCGGCCTGTGTCAGCCTCGGCTCTGAAGCCGGGGAACCGGCGGTTCGCATCATGGAGTATGAGAAAGGGATCGAGACCGGAATCATCGAGGAGATCAATCCTTTAAATGAGTATCTGGATAATATTATCGGTGCGGTCGATATGCAGGCCATCCGGGACCGCGGTTTAAGAATTGCCATCGACCCCATGTACGGTGTCAGCAACACGTCGCTGCGGACCATTTTGGCGACGGCACGCTGTGACGTACAGGTGATTCACGAAGAGCACGACACGCTGTTCGGAGGAAAACTGCCGGCGCCGTCCGCATTTACGCTGAGAAGCCTGCAGAATTACGTGGTAGACCGAAAGTGCGACATCGGTATCGCCACCGACGGAGATGCCGACCGCGTAGGCGTTATCGACGATACAGGTAAATTCCTCCATCCCAATGACATTCTGGTCATGCTTTATTACTATCTGGTTAAGTACAAAGGCTGGAAGGGCGCGGTAGTCCGCAACGTGGCGACCACCCATATGCTAGACAAGGTGGCGGAGGGCTTCGGAGAGAAGTGCTACGAGGTGCCGGTAGGTTTTAAGTATATCTCTGCGAAGATGAATGAGACGAATGCCATCATCGGCGGGGAGTCTTCGGGCGGATTGACGGTGCGGGGCCACATCAACGGCAAGGACGGTATTTACGCGTCCACACTTCTGGTGGAGATGATCGCCGTTACCGGCAAGAAGCTGTCCCAGATCGCTAAGGATATCGAAGAAGAGTACGGCGCGATCCATATGGAGGAGCGCGATTACAAGTTCAGCCAGGAGAAGAAGGACCAGATCTATGACACCCTCCTAATCCAGAAACAGCTTCCGGAAATGGATCTGGAGATTGATAAGATTTCCTATCTGGATGGCTGCAAGGTGTACTTTAAGAACGGCGGCTGGATTATCGCAAGATTTTCCGGAACGGAACCGCTTTTGAGGATATTCTGTGAGATGGGAGATCCGAAGGACGCGGTGAGAATGTGCGAGAGTTTTGAAGAGTTTCTTGATATTAAGGGAAACAGGAATTAATGGATTGGTTGGTAAATAAAGTAAATAGACTGGTAAACGGATGTCGGAGGGCAAAACTGGATCGTTCAGTTTTGCCCTCCGTTGCGATAATCATCTGTTATTAAAAAAGAATTACCTTGATCAGCCGTTTTGCAGCATCGTCATCGCTCTTAACTTTTCTTCATCCTGTATAATCAGGCACCCGTCTACCCGGGCCAGGATTCCCGTCTCTCTCAGCTTCCTGGCAATGCGGCTTACGGTCACCGGATGCATACCCAGATAATTGGCGACCTCTACGAAGGAAAAAGCCTTGGGGATCATGGATTTCCCCTGTTTCTTGATGCAGTAGGTCAGGAGCCACTTGCAGAACTGCGCAGTTTTGTCACCGTCCATCATCCACTGGATCTTATTCACCAGTTCCAGATAATTTAAGGTCGTTGCGCCCAGAACACACTGGGTGAAATACGGGGAAGAATCCATCATGGACTCAAACTGTTTTGCCCTCATGCTGTAGTAGACGCAGTTTGTCTTTGCTGTAATCCAGAACGGGGAGGGAGTGATGTAGCGCTGCCAGTCATAGGGGAAGTGCTTCACCAGCGCATTGGCGAAGCCGACCAGCCGTTTTTCTCCGAAATAGAGGTAAATATGCTCCTCTCCATCATCATTGATCCGCGTCAGTGCGGCGATTCCTTCATCCAGAAAACAGATATTGTCACAGCCCTCCCGCGATGGATCAAACAGATATTGATTCTTTTTCGCCTCTTTTCGAACTCCGTAGCGAATAAAATCTTCTCTGATCTGATATGGTTCCATGGTCATCCTCCCGTATAAATCTTTTTTTACTGATATAACTATAGCACACCTTGTCTCCGGTATCCACTGAAAAATGCATTTTGAATCTTAGCACCTGCTATTGGTATGTGTGATATCAGTATGTTAATATTGTGACAATAAAACGTACTAGGGGGAAATAAATACCATGAGACAAAAGAAAAATATGTATCCGTTTCACTGCCTGATCGGCATCGCGATTATGCTCCTGTTTCGTCTGCTTCCGATTAACATGCCCAACATTACGCCTGTGGGAAAGCAGATCTTCGGCATCTTCATCGGAACGCTCTACTTATGGACGACGGTCGACCCGGTCTGGTCCAGCATCCTCTGTATTTTCATGATCGGCACCTCCGGCTATGCGCCGATGGGAGCCGTACTGAACACCGCATTCGGCAATCCAACGGTTGTCCAGCTGTTCTTTCTGATGATCCTGATGAACAGTCTTCAGACCAACCGGATCAGTGCTTATATCGGCCGCTTCTTTCTGACGAGAAAATTTATTATCGGCCGTCCGTGGGCGGTTACCGCCATACTCTTTGTAGGCTCCATGCTGATAGCCGCGTTTGTAGGCTGCTTTGCGCCGATTTTCCTGTTCTGGCCGATCCTATACGATATCTTTGATGATATCGGCATGAAGCCCTTCGAGGCGTATCCGACAATTATGATTATCTTGATTGTCGTGGCCTGTGCCATCGGTTTCCCGGTTCCGCCTTATATGAGCAACGGCCTCGCGCTGATCTCCAACTACACAACCGTGTCTCAGAACCTTCTGGGAACAACCGTTATTATCAACAACGGCCAGTGGCTGTTCGTTGCACTGATTTACGGCTTCGTGTGCAGCGCAGCTGTGATCCTCTTCACCAAATATGTCCTGCATCCCGACGTGAGCAGGCTGAAGAATCTGACGCTGGAACAGCTCAACAAAAATCCGCTGCCTCCGCTGAGCAGAAGACAGAAGGCTGTGGCCCTGATCTGTGTCTGTTTCCTGCTAAGCATGCTTCTGCCAAGCCTTTTCCCCACACTTCCAGGCATGGCATGGCTCAGCGCCAATTCCTTCGGTATGGCCCTTTTGTTCCTGGTGATCTTATTTGCTGTGAAAATCGATGGGGCTCCTGCTATCACAATTGAAGAAAATGTTAAGGTATTTGCCTGGGGAACGTATTTCCTGGTGACATCCGCGATATTATTGGGAGGCGTGCTGACGAATGAGAGCACAGGAGTGACTGCATTTTTAAATGCAATCCTTTCCCCGATCTTTACGGGTATGAGCTCGCTGGTCTTCGGCGCCATGCTCCTGATCATCGGATGTGTGCTGACCAATGTCTGTAATTCCCTGGTGATCGGCATGATCCTTCAGCCGGTGGTAGCCACCTACTGCCTCCAGGCCGGGATAAATTCCGCTCCATTGGTATCCATCATGGGAATCTTTGTGCTCTCATGTGCCATTGCGACTCCGGCGGCATCTCCGTTCGCGGCCATGCTGTTCAGCAATAAGAGCTGGCTGAAATCCGGAGATATCTACCGCTACAACATCATGTACGTGGTGCTGGAACTGGTACTGGCGCTTCTGGTAGGGCTGCCCCTTGCCAATGCGCTGATTCATTAGATGAAAAGATGCGGCTGCTATAGCTTTCCCCTGCACTTTATCGTATAATGAAAGAAATACGATTTGCAGGAGGGACTATATGAAAAAGCAATGCAAAAAATTGGCGGTTTATTTCATGAGCGGCAGTCTTCTGGTGTCCACCTTCACCGTGGTTCCCGGAACCCCGTTTTCCATCGAGGCGGAGGCGCACTCCGGGCGTACGGATGCCAACGGAGGCCACAAAGACAACAAGAATAAGAGTGGCCTGGGAAGTTACCATTACCATTGCGGCGGCCATCCGGCGCACCTGCATCCCAACGGCGTATGCCCGTATCAGTCGGGGAATGCCTCGGAGGACAAGCAGACATCAAAGCAGGCGGAGCAGAAGCCGGCAGCACAGCCGGAAACGAAGGCAGAGACTCAGCCGGAGACCCAGGCGGCTGCCATTGGCTGGTATCAGGACGCGAGCGGCTGGTACTACTGCAAAGGGGAGAACCAGTATTACAAAGACGGCTGGCAGGAGATTGACAGCAAGTGGTATTACTTCGACGTCAACGGTTATATGAAAACAGGCTGGCTCATTCTGGGGGACGACTGGTACTATCTGGCCTCTGACGGCCACATGGTGACCGGGGATATGGAAATCGACGGAACCTTGTACTACTTTGAGACGAATGGAGTGCTGACAGACGATTACTACGACTGATGAAGAGATGGCCAGGATTTGTTTTTCTGGAAACTTTTTGGAAAGTGAATTCATATTTCACATATATTTCACAAGTTGTACAAAATTTATTTACATCTTCTACAAACTTACTTCATAACTCTTGCGTATACTATAAACATAGACAAGAAAAACTTGTTTAATAAAAAGACTTTTTTTCATAACTCGCCGGTGGAACCCACATTCCACCGGCTCCTCCCTTTTTATGGGGGATTTTTTGTTTATCCTCTCTGAGTGTAAGTTCTGACCGGCTTCCCCTGAGAATTTCATATTTAGAATAGAAAAGAGCATGAAAAATATCATATTTTATATTTGAAATATATCGAAAAAAGCAGCCATTTTTTTGTAACTATCAGACAAAAAAACGGCTGCTTTTTTTGCTTTTTATCCATTGACGATACGATCCAATCTTTTTATAATGACAATATCAATTGATTCTACATTTAAAAAGATGATTCCATATATGGAATAGAAGGAGGGGCCATGGACCTTCAGGAACAAATGAAAGAGTATAGTGCTTTAAAAGCACTTCAGATCATTCTGGCTTTAGCAGAGCAGAAAGGTTGGGTGAATATCAGTGATATCGCAGAAGCAACCGGTTTAAGCCCGAGTACGGTTCATCGGATTCTGCAGGAACTCCAGGCATGCGGCTTTGTTTCAAAAAACAAAGAGGCGAGGCAGTATAAACTGGGGATGGGCATGATGAATATTGCCCTGAAAGTAAATATGTCGGATTATTTGCTGGAAGCGGCGCAGGAGGAGATGATCCGGTTGAATGAGCTGTCGTTAGAGACCATTCATCTGATCGCGCCGGATAACGATAAGGCAGTATACATAGGAAAAATGGATGCAAAAAATCAGATTCAGCTGAGATCCAGGATTGGATGGAAGATTCCTCTTCAATGTACATCAGGAGGAAAGCTGATTCTTGCGTATCACAGCAGAGAATGGGTGGACAGTTATTTGAACTATAACCCGCTTAAGCAGTATACGAATAATACGATTATCCATAAAGAAACTCTGCACAGAGAGCTGGAATTGATCCGGCAGCAGGGATATTCACTGGATAACCGGGAGCATAATCCGGATATCGTCTGTATTGCGGCACCGATCTTTGGAATTGATGGAAATCTTGCCGGAACGATAGGAATATCTGCTCCGGATTACCGATTCTCACCGGAGAAGGCCTGTTCCTTTGCGGAAGAGGTGAAGCGAAGCGCAGCGGCAATAACAGAAAAATTACAGGCATAGGAGGACATATGGAGGACTTTACTTATAAAAATACGAAATACAGAAGTGCGGTTGTCGTAAATGGAATGAGTATGGCAGGGCCGAGAGCACACTTCAGGGGGATGGGCCTGTCGAATGAAGAGTTAAGAAAACCATTCATTGGAATTATCAACACACATAATGAGATGCATCCGGGCCACGTCCATCTGGATAAGCTGGCAGAGCAGGTTAAAGCGGGGGTATCGGAGGCAGGAGGCGTGCCGTTTGAGATTAATACAATCTCCATCTGCGACGGTTTTACGCAGGGCCATGCCGGGATGTGCAGTGTGCTTCCCAGCAGGGAAGTGATTACGGATTCCATTGAAGTGTATGTAAACGCCCATATGCTGGATGGGCTTGTACTGCTAGGTGGCTGCGATAAGATTGTCCCGGCCATGCTGATGGCCATGCTGCGGATTAATATACCGGCAATTCTGGTAACGGGCGGACCGATGATGCCTGCCGTCTATCAGTCGAAGAGCTATGCAACTTACGAATTGAAGGAAATGGCTGGAAAACTGTTAAAGGGTGAGATATCAAAGGAAGAGTATGAGGAAATGGAAGGCATCATGTCACCCGGACCCGGTTCCTGCGCCATGATGGGGACCGCGAACAGCATGTCCATTGCAGCAGAAGCAATGGGACTGACCCTGCCGGGCTGTGCGGGAGCCCATGCAGTAGCGGGCAAAAAGAAGCGCATTGCAAGACAGAGCGGTGTCCGGATTGTTTCCCTTGTAGAGGAAAATATATGTCCGCGGGATATTGTCACCCAGGAGATGCTGGAATTATCGGCGAGAGTATGCGTCAGTGTCGGCGGTTCGACCAATATCACACTTCATTATCCCGCAATTGCGAGAGAAGGCAGGCTTCATATGACAATGAACGAGCTGGGAGAGATATCAAAGACAACGCCGTATCTGGCTAAGATTAAGCCGTCCGGTGTGCACACCATGCTGGATTTCGACGAAGCCGGCGGAGTGAGCGCCGTGCTGAAAGCCCTGTCCGGAATGGCAGATCTGGACCTGATGACGGTGAATGGTAAAACTCACAGACAGAATGCAGACCGGCTGACAAGCTGGAATCAGGAGGTGATCCGGACTGTGGAACACGCCTATGCACCTGAAGGCTCCATTGCAGTTTTGCATGGAAATCTGGCGCCGAAGGGCTGCGTCGTCAAGCAGAGTGCGGTTGTGGCGCAGATGAGAAAGCATACCGGACCAGCCCGCTGCTTTGAGTGTGAGGAGGACGCGGTAAAGGCGATTTACGAAGGTGCGGTTAAGGATGGAGATGTCATCGTCATACGCAACGAAGGTCCGAAAGGAGGCCCTGGAATGCGGGAAATGCTGACCGCTACGGCAGCACTGGTAGGCATGGGATATTCAGAAACGGTGGCTCTGATTACGGATGGCCGCTTCTCCGGTGCGACACGGGGACCGTGCATCGGCCATATTTCACCGGAGACGTCACAAAGGGGACCCATCGCGGCATTGCAGGATGGAGACAGAATATCCATCGATATCGATGGCGGCAGCCTGTCGGTGGAACTGTCCGGGGAAGAAATAGAAAGAAGGCTGAAAAAGCTGCCGGAATTTCAATATAAAATTACAGAGGGGTATCTTTACCGTTATGCGAGGGAAGTTTCCTCTGCGGATGAAGGCGCTGTCTTAAAGTGAGGAGAAAGTAAATGAAGGATATAACATTGCAGGGAATTACAGCTCCGGTACTCACTCCCTTTTGCGAAAATGGTGAAGTCAATACCGGAGAGTATGCAAGGTTAATTAAGTATATCACCGGCTGCGGAATAAGAGGGATTTTTGTAGGCGGAACCAGCGGTGAATTCGTTAATCTCAGAACGGAAGAGAGGGAGCGTCTCCTGGCTGCTGCGAAAGAAGCGGCAGAAGAGGAGGTAACAGTACTCTTTAATGTGACTGCCATGAACGAGTACGAATTGTACCATATGATCGAATGGGCTAAGAAGGAAGGTGCGGATGCGGTCTCTGTTACCGCTCCGTACTATCACAGATATGATGAGAAGGCGCTGTGCCGGTACTTTGGAAAAGTGGCGGAAGCGGCGGAGGGAATGCCGGTATATCTTTATAATATGAGCGGCATGACGAATAATCCCATCACGCCGATGGTGTTGAAAACAGTGGCAGAGCAGCATCGGAATATCTGCGGAGTGAAGGATAGCAGCATGGATTTTATGACCCTGCTCAACTATCAGGTTGCAATGGAAAAGATGGATTTTGAGCTGATCACGGGAAATGATGCTCAGGTGCTCCCTGCCCTTATGGCAGGAGCCGCCGGAGGGATTATCGCTGTTGCCAGCGTATTTCCTGAACTTTCATTCAGCATATGGTCGAATTTTAAAGATGGAAACATAGAGGCGGCCAAAGCGTCACAGAAAACAGTTTTACAGATTCGGGAACTGTTTCGCTCTGTTATGCCGACAATCGCACATAAGGAAGCCTTAAAATTAAAAGGCTTTGATATGGGACCGTCTCGTTTTCCGTTCAGAGATCTGACGGAAGAGGAAATGAGGAAGCTTAAAAGGGGCCTGGTAAATCTGGGCATGATTAAGGGAGATTAAGTGGGAGGTTTATATGGTTACTGGAGGATGGTTAATCGTTATTTTTCTGATTGCGATCGCAATTTTACTGATTACAATTATTAAATTCAAAGTCAACGCTTTTATTGCATTGCTGGTAACAACAATTGGAACAGGCCTTATGGTACGGATGCCGGTCTCGGATATTTCGAAAGTAATCGGAAACGGATTCGGCAATACACTGGGGAGCATCGGTGTTATTATCGGCCTGGGTGTAATGCTGGGAAGATTTTTGTATGAATCCGGTGGAATTGAGGTCATTGCGGATACATTCCTGAAAAGATTCAATGGTTCAAAATCCAGAATAGCAGTGGCTATGGCGGGCTTTATCACCGGAATTCCTGTCTTTGGAGACGTTGTACATATTATGTACGCGCCTATGGTACGTGTGATTTCAAAGAAAACGAAGGTATCAATCGTTTCCCTGTGCTGTGCAACTGTCTGTGCTACCGTGGCGACAGGAGCGATGGTAATACCGACTCCGAATCCCATGGCAGTAGCGGAAAACCTTCAGCTGGACTATGGTGTTTTCTTCCTCTATGCCGCGCTTGCAGGCTTGTTCGGTACCATTGTAGGCGGCTTGGGATATGGCAGATTCCTGGATTGGCAGGACCGAAAAAATCATCATGAATATGCGTTTGAGGATATTGAAGATTTTGAAAAGGAGAGCAGAACATCGACTGCAGGAAGAAAAGTTCCGGGCTTTGGTGTGGCGGTATCGATTCTTCTGGTTCCCATTATGCTGATACTCTTTGGAAGCTTTGGACCTATGATCTTGCCGGAGGGCGGGACGCTCGTTAAGATACTGAACTTTGTGGGGGATAAGAATATTGCGATGCTGATCGGCGTTATTTATGCCGCTCTTGTTTCTCTTCCATATCTGCAAAAACCGGTTGGAGATGTGATGAACGATGCCGCTGGTCAGGTGGGCCTGGTGCTTCTGATTACCGGCTCGGGCGGTGCCTTTGGAAAGATGCTTCAGTCAACGGGAATCGCTGATTTTATAGCTACCTCACTGTCTCAGTTCCATATCCCGGTACTGGTGCTGTGCTTCATCATAGCCCAGATACTCCGCTGTGCACAGGGCTCGACAGGAGTTGCGCTGATTACGACCTCCTCCATGTTTGCCCCATTGATTGCCGCCAGCGGGATATCGCCTGTTCTCTGCGGTATTGCGATCTGTGCAGGCGGAATCGGTTTATCTCTTCCCAATGATTCCGGCTTCTGGGCGATTAACCGTTTTTACAAAATCTCAGTTGAGGATACGATACGCGCATGGACGATCGGAGGTTTTATAACCGGAGTTGCCGCACTTGTGTTTGTCTGCATCTTATCCGTATTCCAGGCACATTTGCCGGGCTTGCTATAAAAATATAATAATAGAAATGGCATCTCTTTTATGGTTCTTAATCATACGGGAGGTGCTGTTTTTTACGTCACGGAACGCTCTGAAGATAATGATGTTGCTTTGTTTTGATAATAATAGTACAATTTATGCATATGGTCTTCATGAAGAAAGCGTTATATAACATAGAAAAAAACAGCCGTTAAACGCGGCAGGGGAGCAGAGATGAAAAAGCAGGAAAAAAACGAAATTTCCATGAAATGGCGAATGATAGGCATCATGCTGATGTGCTGGCTGCTGCCGTTCTGCCTGATTATCGGAGTGGCTGGCTACTATATTTTAAGCAACCGCTACGGGACCGTGGCGCAGGGTGTCGTGGACCAGGTGGTCTATGACGGGCAGATCTGTGTGGAACGGCTGAATCACGGAATCAACGCGTCCCGGAAGGCGACCTATGACCAGACGCTGGAGAAGGCGTGGAGAGAGTACTCCCGCGGCAATTTAAGTTATGGTGGCCTTTATACCGCGAGCAATGATTATTTAAATAAAGAATACCGTCAGCACCAGTGCTTTTCCACCACGATTCTCTGGTGCTACGAGGAGCCGGAGCGGATGAACTGCAGCGTCTACAACAACGCGGCCGGCGGTACGTATCAGCAGGTGCAGACCTACTGGAGAGAGGACCATGAAAGGGTTAAGGCGTTTCTCTCCACCCTGGACACGGCCCTTGGGTACATCAACCTGGACGGCAGGATCTACATGGTCAGGAACCTCCTTGACAATTCGTATTATCAGTTTGGAGCGCTGATCATGCGCCTGGACAAATCATACTGTTTTGGCCCCCTCATCGATTCCCCGCAGGGGGAGAATGTCCTCGTCCGCCTCGACGGCCAGGCCATTCTGCTGAAGGGCGGAGATATCGAGGAGATGATAAAAGAAAGCAGCAGCACAGCACAGCAGACGGGATACAGCCGCAAAAACGGAAATCTCTACGTTTATGACACGCAGAAGGAAGAGTACTTCACCCTGTCGGTGATGATGCAGGCGGATAAGCGGATTATTCAGGCACCGTTTTATGGCTATCCGTTTGTCGTCGCAGGCATGCTTTTGTTCCTGGTGCCTCTGCTTTTGATTCTGCTTCGCGTATTCAACCGGAATGTCACGAAGCCGATTGCGGACATGATGGAGGGAGCCGATCAGATTGAGATGGGAAATCTTGGCTATCAGATTAAGGAGGAACCGGAAAATCTGGAGTTTAAGTACTTGATGGAGTCCTTTAACCAGATGTCTGAGCGGCTGAAGTATCAGTTTGACCACATCTATGAGGAGGAGATTGCGCTGCGGGATGCCAGGATTATGGCGCTCCAGTCCCATATTAACCCTCATTTCATGAATAATACGCTGGAGATCATCAACTGGGAGGCCCGCCTGGGTGGAAATGAGAAGGTATCCCGGATGATCGAGGCCCTGGCTACGCTGATGGATGCGGCCATGGACCGGAAGAAGCGGACCTTTGTCCCTCTTTCCGAGGAGATGATGTATGTGAACGCCTATTTATACATCAATTCCGAGCGCTTCGGCAAACGGCTCACCGTAATCAAGGAGCTGGATGAGTCCATCATGCAGTATGAAGTGCCGCGGCTGATTCTGCAGCCGGTCATTGAAAATGCCATCGAACACGGCGTCAGGCCCAGCGGCCGGGGAACTGTGATCCTGCGGGGCTATGAGAAGGAGGGATTTCTCTATCTGGATATCGTGAATGACGGAACCCTGACGCCTGCGGAGGAAGAGAAGATCAGCCGCCTTCTGTCGCCCGATTATGACTTCAGCCGGGAACCCTCGGGAAACCTGGGCATTGCCAACGTGAACCAGCGT
>OBUZ01000565.1_pt1 | contig 19386 bp, 14 predicted proteins | sample 1494961 | NCBI WGS metagenome assembly OBUZ01 (sample SAMEA2579939, study PRJEB22360) | human gut metagenome | biome: human gut; feature: human-associated habitat; material: faeces | place: Denmark | collected 2008/2010
TTAAAATGGTTCTCCTGCTCTTCTCCCGTTTCCCCCCAGCCGCTGCTGACGCTTTTAGGCGCGGATGCGAACACGGCGCAGGCTACGGCGGAGTATTTAAAATGGACCGTGTCTTTCGGCGCGGCGCCCGCGATCCTGAACGTGGTTATGGCATATCTGGTTAGATCGGAGGGCGCATCGCTCCATGCCAGTATCGGAACCATGAGCGGATGTCTGTTAAATATTATCCTCGATCCCATATTTATTCTCCCGTGGGGACTGAACATGGGGGCGGCCGGAGCGGGGCTTGCCACCTTTTTATCCAACTGTGTGGCCTGCATCTACTTTTTTGTCCTGCTTTATGTGCGCAGATCGAATACCTTTATCTGCATCCTTCCGAAGAATTTCCGACTGAAGAAGGCGATTATTCTCGGCGTGTGCGGTGTGGGAATCCCGGCGGCTATCCAGAACCTGTTTAATGTGACGGGGATGACGATTTTGAATAATTTCACCTCTTCCTTTGGGGCCGATGCAGTGGCGGCCATGGGAATCGCTCAGAAAATCAATATGGTGCCGGTGCAGATCGCCCTCGGCTTTTCCCAGGGCATCATGCCGCTGGTCAGCTACAGCTATGCCAGCGGAAACAGGAAGCGGATGAAGGAGGCCATCCTCTTTACGGTGAAGACGCTGCTTCCCTTCCTGTTCTGCGTTTCTGTGTTCTATTATATTGGGGCGGGCAGTCTGACCAGGGCATTTATGAACAATGAGGCCATTATCGCCTATGGAACGCGGTTCCTGCGCGGCTTTTGCCTGGCGCTTCCGTTTCTCTGTATGGATTTCCTGGCAGTCGGCGTGTTTCAGGCGGTTGGTATGGGAAAAGCGGCTCTTACCTTCGCCGTACTCCGCAAGATTATTCTGGAGATTCCGGCACTCTATGCGCTCAATTACTTATTCCCGCTTTACGGCCTGACGTACGCTCAGTTCACGGCGGAATTTGTGCTGGCAATCGCGGCCGTGTGGATGCTGACACGCATCTTCAAAAGAATGCGGGAAGGCGAAGTGTCGGTGGGATAGAGTATGGCTGAGAAACCAGTTCCGCACAGGCCTCAGCGCTTCGGGCGGTATATGATCTCATTGACAGTGTAAACCGTGACAAATGCATTTTTATCCGTTTTCATGATATAGGACATCAACATGGCGTATTCATTTTTATCGACGATAGTGATGATCTCTTTTTTCGGCTGGTTGTCGTAGGCTCCGACTGCCTCATAGATGGTGGCGCCGCTGTGGAGATGGTGCAGGATGAAGTCCCTGATTTCTTCCTCACGCTTCGAGATGATGCACACCCGTTTCTTTAAGTTGAAGCCGAAGATGAAATGATCCAGTGCGATCCCGTTTAAATACGTTCCCAGCACGCTCAGCACCACGATCTTCTTATCGTAGACCAGGGCGGAGGACAGTGCGACGCACATGCCGGCAAGGGACATGGCCTTTCCCAAGTCCATGTGAAAGTATTTATTCAGAAATTTTGCAACGATATCCAGGCCGCCGGATGACGCATTTCGGTTAAACAGCATGGCGAGTCCGATGCTGACCACGAAGATGTAGCAGAGCATGTCCAGAAACGCATCGTTTGTAATCGATTGATTGTTCGGGAAAAGCAGTTCAAACACACCCAGCATTACAGGGAGCAGAAGCGAGGTATAGACGGTCTTTGCGCCGAATTCCCTGCCGATAAACAGAAATCCCAGGATCAGAAGGAAGATATTTAAGACAAGAGTGATGGCCGATATGTTCAGCGGAATAAAGTTGCCCAGAACAATGGCCAGACCGGAGATGCTTCCTACCGACACGTGGCTGGGGATCAGAAAGAAAAACACGGCAGCAGCCACGATGACGGTGGCAAAGGTTATAATTAAGAATTCCCGGATTGCTTCCCATTTTTTCATATGGAACCTCCAATAAAATTAGTGATTTTCTCCGCGGCGCGTCATCGGCCGTGAGGAGTTCTGTCTCGTATTGTAACATAAGGAAACCTTTCTTGCGAGAGCAAAATGCAGAGTTTAAAAATAGGAAATATGCACAATGAAATTAAAATAGTGTCATACCATGGTTTCTGTGCTATACTGGACATGTGTCAATTTACTTACGATTATTAGGAGATAGCTGCATGAAGAGAGATGTCATACGAAAGAACAGTCAGGAGGCTGAGTTCTTTCCCTTCGCGCCGATCCGCAGACGTTTTCTCATATTCTGCATCGTATGTGTCCTGGCGGTCATGTTCAGCGGCGCATGTCTTACGGTCCGAAAGATGAGGCAATCCGCGGAGGCCGCGTATCAAAGCGCTTCTGCACAGATATCGCAGAAGGTAGGGGAGTCCATAAAGCTGCTGACTTCACTGGCGGCGCTGCCGGGGGTTTATGATCCGGAGGTTCCATGGGAGTCGAAGACGGCGAAGCTTGATGAGATCAATCAATATTTCGGGTATATGTTCATCTGCTATGTGGATGAGGACATCGAGGTCTATACTCTGGGAGAGGAAGCCGCGAGCCTGGCCAGCCGTGAATATATGCAGACGCTCTATTCGACCAGGGAGATTCAGGTGACGGATGGCTTCGTCGCAGGGGCGGACGGCAGGACTTTGAATTACACCGTCGCGGTGCCTCTGATTCAGGATGACGTCATGACCGGAAGTCTGTTCTGTTCCATCTATTTTGATGATGCCGTCAATCTGTTAAAGCAGTCCGCGGCGGCCAATGGGGCGGAGGCCGTCCTGATCGGTTCCAAGGGCCAGATCATGTCGTCCACTGGAGACCTGGCGTTTGGCGCGTCCTACACGGAGATTCTTCATGAGTATAAACTGATCGGACTCACGACGGACAAGCTGGAGACGCTTCTGCTGGCGAGGGATTCCGGCTCGTTCAGAAGTCTGAAGGCGGGGAATTCCCGATATACTGTGTTCGGGCCGATCGAGAATACGAACTGGGATATTCTGGTGACCGTCGATTTCCTGTCGCTGTTTGCGGCAGAGCTGCCATCTCTTCTGCTGGCTGCGCTGTTTCAGATACTCATTACGCTGATTCTGTATCTGTTCGTTAAAAAGCATATTTTCGGTCAGATGGCGATTATGGAAAATCTTCTGACCTCGATACATAAGATGGAGAAGAAGCTGTACAGCAATGCAATCGCTCCGGAGAGCGTTGATTATGAGGATATTCTTCAGATGTCCAGCAAGGGGCTGCGGGATGAACTCACAGGCCTCGCAACCAGGACATTTTTCCTGAATCAGCTGGAAAAGCTGCTGCAGGACGGGAACGCTTCCGGCAAGCTGTCTCTCTGCTTTGTGGATCTGGACGATTTGAAGCTGCTGAACGACACGTACGGCCATCAGGCCGGAGATTCCGCACTGAAGAAGATCGGCTTTATCCTGCGCGGATATGAAAAGAAATATGAGGGCGTTGTAGGCAGGTACGGCGGTGATGAATTTATTCTGATCCTTAAGGATATCGACAGCGTGGAAGAGCTGAATGATGTATTGAGCGAGCTTGTCGAACGGCTGCATTTTACCATTACCGTAAACGGGACGGAGATCCCTGTCCACTGCAGTATGGGAGCGTGTGTCTGGAATCGGAAGGATACGTTAAAGACCCTGATCTCAAAGGCAGACAAGGCCCTGTACGATGTGAAACGCCATGGAAAAGGAACGTACTCCCTTTTCCTGAACGGAGAATAATACTATGTTTTTCAAAGACAAAAGAAAGTGGATTCCATTCGGGATCCTGATTGTGTTTGTGATCGGTACTGCCGTGCTGGTACAGAGTGAGATTCAGTCTGCCTCCGTTCAGAAACGGCAGAAGGAGGCGCAGACAGCGCTCAGCTTCTTCTATGAAAATCTGTCGGTAAACTTTGAAAAACTCAATTATGCGAAGCAGCTGTCTTATACCGATCCTTACCTTGATAAGGATCTAACGCTGTTTGAGCAGGCAGCGCTGAGGCTGCTGGCGGAATATTCCGCCATAGAGGCGATCGCTTACTTTGAAGGGGATACGCTGACAGCGGTATATCCGAAGGAGGAATACGGGGAAGTGGTGGGAAAAGAACTTCGGGAGTTTTCCTACAGCTATACTCTGGCAAAAGTGATAAAAGACGGCGTGATCGAGGGACCGGAGCAGCTGGGAGTCAACCAAAAGGAAGTATTTCTTTTTCTTTATCCCATGATTGAGGAAAATGAGTATAAGGGAGAAATCGCGGCGGCCCTCGACCGGGACTACGTGATCTCACAGATGGGACTCAGCTTTCTGAAGGAGGCAGGCTATGATTACGAGCTGTGGAGAGTCAATTCCATGGGGGAAAATAAAAACGTAATCGCCGTATCCGACTCGACGATTGATTTTTCCGATGCAGTGAAATTTACGTTCAGCCTTCCGGCCGTATGGACGCTCAGCATCATACCGGAGAATGGCTGGTTTTCTGTAAAACAGCGTGTGGCCGTCAATGTCTGCTGCGGTGCGGCTGCGCTTCTCGTCATAGCGCTGGCTATACTTGCGTGGCGGATCACGGAGCAGAAACGGGAGCTTTGCAAAGCTGGCTATACGGAGCCGGACAGCGGTCTGTACACCGTTGAAGGCTTCTGCGATTTTGTAGACCGCCGGATTGGGAAAAGGCCGCAGACCAGCCTCTGTGTGCTCTATGTCCGGCTGTCCAATTTCCGCAGGCTGTCCGGAGCGGCCAGCAGGGAGGAAGTGCTTGCCTATCTTGGCCGGATCCGCGGGAGCATCGGGGAGAATTTCCCTGCCGGAACGCTGGCCGCAAGGCTGGGCGAGGAGGTTATTGCGATCGCTCTGTTTGAAGACAGGGAGAGCGGGGCCGCTGAGGAGATGATCGAGGAGTTTGTTCTGCAGCTGTTCTGGAAGCGGAGCATGAATGGTAAAAAGGAATTCGTGAATCCGGAATACTGCACGGTGTCTTATCCGGCGGACGGCTCCCATGCGGCAGAGCTTCTAAGGCATGCGGCGGAACGTTTTGAGAGGGAATTTAAAGAGAAAGAACAGATGGTGTGAAAAGAACATACCTCAGAGGAAAATACATGAGAAAAAGGACTGACAGATGGAGGGCAGCAGCGGCCTGTTTCGCTCTTTGCGGCGTGCTGACTGCCTGTGGACAGAAGGAAATGGCACAGGACTTAAAGGAACCGGAAATCACAGCGGAAGCGTCAGAGGGCGAGAACGGCGGCGGAAGCGGAAAAGAAACTGAGATTGCGATCGAGAGCGGGAGCAAAGAGCAGCAGGCAGCAGGTACCCGGGAAACGGATCCTTCCGGAGCCGGGGAGAATGGATACAGGATCATCAGGGAACAGACGTTTGAGGCGAACTTAAATCCTTTGGGAAAGGTGACATTTGTCTCCTATGAACCGGAGGCAGGGGAGAATTCCACCGCAGATGCACGGTTCGAGCTGAAGGACGGCGATCGGACTGTCGCGGTTCTGGACGGCATATATAAGGATAATAACCGTGAAAAGGAACGGTTTCAAAAGGTGGAGGCGGTGTCCTTCCCCGACTATAACAGCGACGGTTTCAACGATATTATAATCATATGCAGCTATTTACCGATGTCCGGGACAGAGGCCGGCCGTTCCGAGGTGAGAATCTACAGCGGAAGTGAAAGCGGCGCATTTACCCTGGAAAAGGGGCTGTCGGAGGCAGCCGATTCTGCACTTGCAGAGAAGACGGTTCAATCCGTACTGGGATTTCTGGGAGCGGGAAAGAAGAATGAAGCGCCAGCCGGTTGGAAGCAGGCGTACATCGATTATCTCCAGGCCCAGGACGGAGAAGAGTGGGTTGGATATCAGCTGATCTATCTCAATGATGACGACATACCAGAGCTCGTAAAGATCGGAAACAGTGAGGCTGTGGGCTGTATGATTGCCGCTTACGCCGGCGGCTCTGTCGTTGAAAACCAGCTGAACCGGCTGTATTTCAGCTATATTGAGAAGGGAAATCTTCTCTGCAATTCTGAGGGAAATATGGACAGCTACTATGACCTGGTATACACCATGACAGACGGTCAGTTATCGCCGGTTGCCAGCGGTTACTATGGGGCAAAGGACAATTCAAAGCTTGAATTCGACGAAAACGGGGATGTGGTCTACCAGTATGAATGGAACGGCACGCTGATGTCCCGTGAAGAATACAGCCAGGCCCTTAATGCAGTCTATGATACCTCGAAGGCCAGGGACGGGTATGCGTGGGAGCAGTATCTTTCCAGGGAGCAGGCTATTCAGAAAATCAGTGAAATGCAGCAGTGACATTGCAAAGATGGCATGACTATGGTAAAATATAGAAAAATTCTGTAAGAAAGAGAGGCGTCAATGATGGATAAAAACGTATTGGATTATGTTGTTGAGAAGACGAACGATTTAATGGGTGCACCGTCATGCAGCGGCGAGGCAAAGGCAGCGGCCCAGGCCTGGCTTGATGCGGTTGGAACTGACCGGGAAGCGGAAGAGACCAGAAAGTATGTGGAGGAACTGGAAGCGGATATTATGCCGATTGACGGCCTGATCGGTTTTGCAGAATCCGAGCATGGTGCTCAGGTCTTCGGTGCAGATAAGGCGAAGGCGGTTGCGGCTCATGCAAGAGAGATCAAAGCAGCCGGAGCAAAGTACTGTGATTGTCCGGCCTGTGCGGCCGCGGAGGCAATTCTGGATAAGAAGGATACACTTCTGGGCTAGGAGAAACGAAGAAACGGAATACTTAACAGGGCATCGGTCAGTAATGGCCGGTGCCTTTTACCACATGAACAATACAGGTTTAGAAAGCGAATTGTATGGAGCTTAAATTAGAATTAGACAGCCAGTCCCGCGGCGTATCTCTCTTCCTTCCAGAGGGAACGAAACCGGATAAAAAAGCCGTGGATGAGCTGAGAAGTATGATGCAGATGGAACGTACCGTGGAGCGTATGAAGGCGGAGGGAGGCTTTTTTGAGAATCCGGACAGCTCGGTGAGAAGGGCCGCTGTGACGCCGGATTTTCACAAGGGCGCAGGCATTCCCATCGGCACGGTGCTGATGACGGAGGGATTTGTGATTCCCCAGGCCATGGGCAATGATATTAACTGCGGGATGAAGAAAATTCACATTGTAACGCCCATCGATCCAAACAGGAGCGATTTGAAAGGGCGGAGCGATATCCTGAAGAAATGGGAGGAATCCATACGTTCTGAGGCTCCCTACGCTTATAAGGATATCGACCAGGTGGTAAAGGTCCATGAGGACCACGGTATGGCCGGCCTGGTGGCAAGAATGGAGCCGTTGTTTACGGTAAAGGCATAAGGCAGATGACTGCGGCGGGGACAGGTTCGTGGATGCATATATGCAGATGAAGAAAGACGGCAGAAAGACATTGGAAAGGTAATAGACAGATTATGATAAACAGAGAAGATATGCTGGAACTGACAAGGCGTATGACCCTTGCAAGAACATCCTTCACGAGGATCGCGGGCTGTTATGTGGACAGGGACGGAGACTTTGAGGGGAGTTTCAATACGAATTTCCTGAAAATATCCGCGCCGGAGAGAACGAAAAAACTGAAGCTGGCAAAGGAAATCCCTTTTTCTGCGACAAATGTTAATCTGAAGAAGTACGAGTTTCCCCAGGGCATGCGAAAGCCGGGAAGTATGTGGCAGCTGCTTATGGCCATGAATGAGTGCGGCTTAAAGAACGATGCCCTGATGGACACATTTTACGACCTGGTCATGGAAAAATACAATAAAAATGCGGCATACGCGATTTTAGTATTTCATGACCGGTACGATATCCCGGCAAAGGGATCTGACGGGGAACGGCAGTGGGAGTCGGAGGAAGTGTTTGAATATATGATCTGCGCCATCTGCCCGATGACCGGGGAATATGAGCCGGGAAAACCGGAATGCGGTTTCCTTTTCCCCGCGTTTACAGACAGGAGCGGCGATCAGAACCATATTAATATCTGCCAGGCGGAGGCTGACCGGCCTCACAGGGAGCTGTTGGAGATATTGGGGTTGGGCTGAAGGCTGGAACTGCCTTTTTATGAAAATGGAAGCAGGTATGATAAGTGCCTGCCTGCGGAATCCGGAATGAATGAACATTTGGCGAAAACGATTGATATCCCGCAGTTATATCAGATCCTGGACCGATGGCTATAGGCAGATATTCCTGAACCTTTAACCATGTCCGGTCATAATTGATGGGATTCCTGTAAAAAATGCTTTATACCCATGTAACGCTCTTTTCCGATCGGCAGCACCGTCCCGTTTGAGAGCGTTGCCTGATAGCGGGAGATATCCTGAAGGTAAGCGGTATTTACAAGATAACTTTTGTGTAACTGTATAAACGGAGGGGCTGCCAGTTCTTTTAAAGCGATGCGGCAGGAGATGGAACCGGTCCGGGTGACTATTTCGCATATGTTATTATCCACTTTTATGTATTGTATTTCTTTTGGCTGCAGATAGTGGATACTTCCGTTTAAGCTGCGAAGGATCAACCGTTTCGCTTCCTGTTTTTTCGAGATATTTTTTTCCTCTGGCGGCAGCTCGAAGATTTTCGACTGCGCGGTAACCTGCGGCATTGGTTTGGCGTGGTTGGCGTTGGCATGGAGCAGGAGAAGATCGTTCCCTGTTTGTTTCCAGACAAAGGTAAAATGAACCTTTGCCGCAAGCCCGCCTGTGTTCGCCGTGAACCGCCCATACGTGATCCACAGGTGCTGTTCATGGGACAGCAGCGTATATTCTTCTTCTGTGATATTAACGGGAAGCTCCTGCATCTCTGTTTTTACACTTTCCAGAAAGGCCGGAATTCCACACATATAAAGCGGCTCATAATCCCCAATCCATACAAAATTTTCATCCAATAGCGCAACGAAAGGATCAATCTGTTTTCTGATAAAAAGATGAATGGCTTCCCGTGTTTGTTCAACAACCTCCGGTGCTGTATAGCGGCGGTATTTCATTCTTTTTCCTCCTGAAGTATGGGTGTCTGCATTTCTATTATAATTCAGATTCGATGGCACCGCAACCCAATAATTCCTGTTTGCAACATATAATACCCGAATACAACAAAATATTGAAAACAGGGATAGGCTGCTGTATAATAGAATAAATCTAATGGATTACAGCTTTTTTGACCCAAAACGAGAGGAACTATATAACTGAAATCAGGAGGTATATTATGAGCGAAATTAATACGGCTAATGTTGGCAAAGAGACTCAGGTGGGCGCTTTTCTTGTCCGGGGAGGTGCGTTAGATGTAGATTACTGTTACGACGATGAAAAGAAAGAGCTTGAGATATTGACGGAGATTCCGTTAATTATATCAAATAAAAAACCGGAAAAGGAAACTGGAACTGATATCATTATGAATCGGAATCAGGAGTATCATATTACCCTGGAGAACGTTAATCTGACAGACGAGACACATAGAGGCGGTGTGAGAATAAGGAATGGAAAAGCAGTCATTACCTTACGCGGCATCAATTTTATTCGTGGTGGCATCAATCTTACAAATGCAGAGTCGGCACAGCTGGAAATCACGAAGGAAAGCGGAGGCTTTACGCATGTATGCGGAATTGGTGGTACTTACAAGGAAATTGTGATCAATGGGGGCAATATCAAAGCGGTTGGCGGTGCATACGCTGCCGGGATCGGTGGAGGACTCCGCGAGGGTGCGGGAAATATTACGATCAATGGAGGAACACTGGAAGCCATCGGCACAGGCTGGGGCAATTCCAACGGCATCGGCTGCGGCCAGTGGGGGAGCGGCGGTACGATTACAATAAATGGCGGCCATGTCAGGGCATTCGGCGGCAGCACCGGCGGATCGAATCCACCCCTGCCGAAGGTATGCGGAATCGGCGGTGACAATGTCCATATTCTGGTTAACGGAGGCGTCGTTGAGGGGTATGGAAATAACGGCGGAAGCGATTTTGGCGGCATATTCAGAACCGCGCCAGATGGAAATGCAAGAGTGACGGGCAGTATCGAAGACACGCTCGACAAGGAAAACTGGAACGGCATCATCAATGACGAGGTGATGGGCAGAGTCATCCTGGGCGAGGATACATACATCGACAGACTGACTGTTGCTAAAGATGCTGAGCTGCTTATTCCGGGCGGGATGATCCTGGTAAATTATGGGACTCTTGTAAACCATGGGAAAATTACAGTGTGGGATAATCCTGGGATTCCATCGAAATCATGTATCTGCAATAAAGGGGAGATCAGAAACTCCGGAGTTATAGATGGGTGGAATGAAAATGGGAGTGTTCAGACAGTATAGCTGAGTGGATGGAGGGGCAAGAGGTTTAGAGTGTTTGATGAACTTGTTGCCCCTCTGATTTTGCTTTAACCGCTTTTATCATAATTTCCCTAATATTCATTATACCCATAGAATATTTTTTCTGATTAACATACACCGGGACCCTTGGGCGTATTTAGTAATAGCCAGCAGAAGTGGTGATGGCGACAGTGATTAAAAAGAGTTATAGATAGTGAAAAAATTATTTCCACGCATAGTTGAAAACCAATCCAAACCATGGTACGATAAAGAGAGCGATTTCCAACTATGCGCGAAACACTTCTTTAACGAATAGTTAGTGCTAAAAAGCGCCATTTTACATCAATTACATAAAGGAGCCATTTTACATGAAACTTCAACGGCTATACAGTCTCACCCGCCAGGCTATCGACCACTACCATCTGATTGAGGACGGCGACCATATCGCTGTCGGTATATCCGGCGGTAAAGACAGCCTCACTTTATTATATGCCTTACAGGGATTAAAACAATTTTATCCGAAGCAATTTGAATTATCCGCTATTACAGTAGATTTGGGCTTTGGAGATTTTGACTTATCTCCTGTTAAAGAACTCTGTGAGCGATTTTCAGTTCCTTATACGATAGTTTCTACGGAAATCGGAAAAATATTGTTCGACACACGCGAGGAATCCAATCCGTGCGCGCTCTGTGCAAAGCTACGTAAAGGCGCTTTAAATGAAGCGGCCATAAAGCTGGGCTGCAATAAAATTGCTTATGCGCATCATCGTGAGGATCTGATCGAAACCATGTTATTGTCATTAATTTATGAAGGCCGGTTTTACGCGTTTTCTCCCAGTACGTATTTGGACCGTACCGGATTAACTGTGATTCGCCCAATGATTTACGTTAAGGAAGCCGATGTAATTGGCTTTAAGAACAAATACAATTTACCGGTATGTAAAAATCCGTGTCCAGTGGACGGCCATACAAAACGGGAATATGTTAAAAAATTAACGAAAACACTGGAACGGGAAAATCCGGGTGTAAAAGATCGTCTTTTCCATGCGATTGTCGATGGAAATATTGAAGGCTGGCCGGAAATTCTCAGCAAATCCACAACGGAAGTTATAAAAGAATCATGAATAAAAAATTATGAAGGAATCATGAACGAATCAGGAGGCATCAATCATGAGTACACTCTCCTACCATCAGCAGAGAGATATTGAGAATGTAAAACATTTAAGGGAACTGATCCGGGAACTTCCGCCCTTCTGTGCCGATTTCTTTCGTGGAATCGAGCCGCGCACCTCCTCCAGGACCAGAATTGCCTATGCGTATGATTTAAAAGTATTCTTCGATTTCCTTTTAAAGGAAAATCCTGTGATTGCGAAAATGGATATGAAAGACATCAGTCTGGACCATCTCGACAATTTAAAGCTTGTGGACATGGAAGAATATATGGAGTATTTGAAATACCGCTTTAACGATAAAAATCAGGAAGTCACCAATAAAGAACGCGGAATCATGCGAAAAATTTCTTCGCTGAAGAGCTTCTATAATTATTATTACCGGAATGAACGCCTTGTAAACAATCCGGCGGCGCTGGTACAGCTTCCCAAGCTTCACGAAAAAGAGATTATTCGTCTCGACGTTGACGAAGTAGCTCTTCTGCTGGACGAGGTGGAAAAGGGAGATGCGCTTACAGAGAAACAGAAAAGCTATCACGATAAGACGAAGCTGCGCGACCTGGCTCTGCTGACGCTGATGCTGGGAACTGGTATTCGTGTGTCGGAGTGCGTTGGCCTGGATATTGATGATATAGACTTTAAAAATGGCGGAATCCGCATTCACAGAAAAGGCGGAAAGGAAGTAACCGTTTATTTCGGCTCTGAGGTTGAAGACGCCCTTAACGATTATCTGGAAGAACGGAAAATGATCATTGCCGAGGAAGGCCACGAATCTGCCCTGTTCCTCTCTCTTCAGAGAAAGAGACTCGCCGTGCGCAGTGTGGAAAATCTGGTGAAAAAATACGCGCGGATCGTGACCCCTTTAAAGAAAATTACGCCGCATAAGCTGCGCAGCACCTATGGAACCAATCTGTATAAAGAGACAAATGACATCTATCTGGTCGCAGATGTGCTGGGACACGCCGACGTTAATACGACGAAGAAGCATTACGCGGCTCTTGAAGATGAACGCCGGCGCAGTGCGCGGAATAAAGTACGGCTTCGTGAGGACTGAGATGTCCTTCATTTAAAAGAATCGATTGGAATTACAGTAATAATCAGGCCGCAGTGGAATATCCCCCTGTGGCCTGATACTTATACAACCGTAGCTGCATACCCCTTCTGCATTTTTCCTTTTTCAACACACTGTATCACCCCATCTACGTAGAAGGGAATATTATCTTCGCACCCATTGATAATGCGTCCCTTTACCTTTTCCCAGGCTTTAATGGTGACAGAAAAATCAGGAAGCCCAATCACGAGAAGCGGCTGCTCTTCCTTCTGGAGCCATACGTATTCACCGCCCAGATTTCTGCGGACCGTTTCAAACACGTATGCGCCAATCATGGTGGAGGCGTTATTATACCATCCAGCCTCTGCCATTTCTATACTTTTTCACATTTTCCCTGTATATGATAAAAAACACTTGACAGAATGATGCGAAGCCATTATGATCAAGCTAGGTAATTTCAGGAACAACAGAAAGAAAATTATAGAAATCAGAGGTCTGAGAGATTGTTTATTAGATTAAGATAGTAAAGACTGTTCGTTATAAGAGATCATGTATAAATTCCATGGCGGCACGGTACCGTATCCATTCGCAGGTACGCTTGTTTTGCATGGTTTATTTATATATGTTTATAACCGGAACAGTTTTTTTGTGTCTTAGTCTGCCGATCCGGCATGGATACAATCTCTTTTTTTGTACCTGAAATTACCAATATCACGATTAGGAGGTACGCGATGATGTCAGGAATGATATGCTTTTTTATTCGGTTACGATTCAAATGTGTGAATAACAGGATGATAACCCGTTTATAATCAGGCGGTTACAGCCGCGTACTGCACAGAGCCAAATCGATCCGGCTCGCTGCCCGCGGAAATAAATTTGCCGCCTGAAGCTGCGCCGCGCCCCTCTCCTTTCCTTTCCAGGACGGTGAGAAATGGGAACGGCAGCAAGGAGGCTGAACAATATATGAAACAACAGAATGAAACCATAAGACCCCGCGCTCTGCTGGCTGGGGTACATTTAAACGAAAACAATGATTTTGAAGTATCCATGAAAGAACTGCATAATCTGGTGAAGGCCTGCGATATGGATCCGGTGGCCAGAGTCGATCAGAATCTCTCCTGTATTAACGCCGCTTACTATATCGGCTCCGGGAAGGTTGGCGAGATCAGGGAAGCCGTGGAGACGCTCTACGTGGACTATGTCATTTTCAACGATACCTTATCTCCCTCCCAGCTTAAAAATCTGCAGAGGGAGATCGATGTGCCGGTATGGGACCGGACCTACCTGATTCTGGAGATATTTTCACGGAGAGCCCGGACCAAAGAGGCTAAAATGCAGGTGGAATCGGCCAGACTTCAGTATATGCTGCCGAGACTTATGGGACTCAGAGACTCTCTGGGGCGCCAGGGCGGAGCCAGCGGTTCCTTGAGCAACAAGGGATCCGGTGAAAAGCAGATTGAGCTGGACCGGCGAAAAATCGAGGGGCGGATCAGCGAACTGAGGCGCGAACTGGAACGGATGGAGCAGGAACGCGAAGTCCAGAGAAGAAAACGGACCCAGGGAACGTATCCGCAGGCCGCGCTGGTCGGATATACCAACGCAGGCAAATCCACGCTGCTGAACAAACTGGTGGAACTGTCGAGCGGAAAAGAGGAAAAGATGGTTATGGCGAAGGATATGCTGTTTGCCACGCTGGACACCACTGTTCGAAAGATATCCTTAAGCGGCAGCCAGGATTTCCTGCTCTCCGATACGGTCGGTTTTATCAGCCGTCTTCCCCACAGCCTGGTCAAGGCGTTCCGCTCCACGCTGGATGAGATACGTTATGCGGATCTTCTGCTTCATGTAGTGGATTTTTCGGATGAGCATTACAAAGAACAGATAGAGGTAACAGAGGAAACGCTGAAAGAACTGGGGGCCGGTGATATTCCAAGGATCTATATTATGAACAAGGCCGATTCCGTTATGGAGGAGGAAACGCTCCCTAAAATTTCGGATAACCGTATCTATATGTCGGCGAAATACGGCATCGGAATCCCGGAGCTGATGCGTATGATGGAGAAGATTCTCTTTTCTGAATACCAGGAGGCCCAGTTCCTGATCCCTTATGAGAACGGTAATGTGGTCCACTACTTAAACAGCCGCGCCATGGTTCACAGCCGGGAATTTCAGGAAGATGGAGTCTGCCTGACAGTCAGCTGCCGGGAAGGCGACAGGGAGAAATATAAGCAGTATCTGACGAGATAAGATAAGAGTACCAATGAATAAAAGTACCTGATGTGCAGAATCCGTGTAACCGGTCTGCGGTATCAGGTACTTTTATTCATTGGCTCAATCTGTTTTCTTTTACTAAATCACGGAGTTTCTGATATGTATCTTTGTCAGCCTCTCGATCTGCTGCATAATCTCCGGAATTCGAAGCTTATGGGGACACTGCTTCATGCAGGACATACTGGTACAGCTTCTGCAGGCCGCCGCGCTCTCTTCTATTCCCAGATCGAGCTTTCTGAGGGCCCAGTAATCCTTTCCCAGAAAAAAGTAGTGATACTGCCGGAAAACCGTATGAATTTCCGTTCCATGCGGGCAGGTACACCGCTGGCACCTGTCGCAGGAAATCGGCTCGTAACGCTTCCCCAGGACGGTGAGCACCCTTTGAAAATCGGGGCGTTCCGGGACCGTATCCCCGGCTGCGGCTGCGTTTACCTCTTCCACTGTCCCTAGTCCGATCAGGGCGCAGGAAACCGGATAAGTAAGAACCCCTTCAATCAGTGTCTTTACAGGGAAAAAGGAAGGCAGAATCCCGGCGGCGTAAACCTTATTAACCAGAAATCCCTTTTGCCTGAAAAGCGGCTCTCTTTCGATGCGGTCCAGCATGCCGCGTTCCAGAATGTTACCGCTTCCCTGCAGCACATCGATCCGGTCATCCTTTGCCCCTCTCAAAAGGATGTCGTAGTAATGGGAGGCAATGCCTGTGAAGCGAATTTTCCCCTCGGCCTTCAGTTCAGCCAGAGCATCGGCGGCGCCGGACCGGCCAAAGACCTGGGCTTCGTGATCCGGATCGACCTGATGGGAAAAATAGATGTCCGGTGCGGTTCCCAGGTTCTCTGTCGATTCAAGAACAGCCTGATACATCTCATTGCCGGTATAGAACCGGGCTTTATCAGAGATGACGATTTTATCACGGCCAATTTTTTTCGCAAATGCTCCCAGTTTCAGTTCGGCGTCCCCATATTCCGGGACAATGGCCGTATCGTACAAATTGCATCCGAGTCTCCAGGCGTGCTCCATGACGGCGACAGCCCCTTCTGTATCAGGGCTGTAATAGCCTGGAAGAACCGGAACATTGCCGCTTAATATGGGAATGGTACCAAATCCGATCTCCGATACACGCAGACCGGTTGTTCCGAGATCTCTATATTTCATGGCATCTCCCTTTCTGACTCATGATTACGGCACCAGGCAAACGCCCTTTCCCCAATCTGTTCGATCCCCTCCGGCAGCGTGATATCCGTCAGGTTATAGCAGAAGGCGAATGCCTCTTTCCCAATTCTCTTCAGTGTAGACGGGAGCACCACCCGTTTCAGCTCATGGCACCGGTAAAAGGTTCCAGGAAGAATCTCCTCAATGCCTTCCGGCAAAATGATTTCCTCCAGTGAGGTGCAGTTTTCAAATGCGCGCTCTCCCAGAGACTGGAGCATGGGCAGCTCTTCGATCCGTTTCAAATGGACGCAGCCGGAAAAAGCCATGCGGCCGATACGGGTGAGGCGGGAGGTGCCTCTCACCGTTTCCAGCCATTTACACTGTTCAAATGCGCACTCACCGACTGCTGCGGCAGAGTCTGGCAGCGTGATGCTGGTGAGAAGGTTGCTGTCCTTTAACGCACCGCGCCCGATCTCCGTGATTCCCTCCGGCAGAGTTAAGCGGCTTATATTCCCCGTACATTCCAGCAGCAGTCCCGTTCCGTCTGTCTTGAAGCAGTTACAGCAGTCCTCGAAAATCTGTCTTACCATCGACGGAAGCTCCTGATCCAGCGAAGGAAGGCCCTCCAGGCAGTACTCTCTCCCATCGGCCGTAACAATGCGTTTCAGCCGGATACAGTTTCGAAATGCATGTATCTCTACCGCTGTCCGGGAGGAAGAAAATCTGATTCCGGTTAAATCGATGCAGTTGGCGAAGGCCCACCCCGAAATCCGTTTGACGAAAGGGCTGATTACCACGTCGCCGGAGCAGGCGGCCGCGTCAATGATTATATTTTTCACGATAACAGGAGATGTTCCGTTGACGGCGCGCTGCTGTTCCAGCCAGGGGGTCTTGTCAAATGCCCGCGGGCCGATATACTCCACGGAATCCGGGATTGAGACTGCCTCAAGCCGTGTCTGATCCTTAAAAACCTCTTCCCCGATGGTTTTCACGCCTTCGGGTATGGCCACAAAACGGCCGCAGTTCCTGTATTCGGTTAATGCGAACTCCTCATCGATGGTAAAACAGCTCAAGGCACTTCCATAGATGCGCCTGACGGCCTCCGGCAGCTTCCGGTCAAACAGAGTCTCATATCCCGTAAGGTGATACACTGTGTTCTCCAGAATAACCCTGCGCATGGCGGTACAACCGGAAAATGCATAGCTGGCCGGAAAATCCATGTTCTGGCCGTCACGCAGTAGGATTTCCTCCAGATATCCACAGTCCTCAAAGCTGTGATCGGACAAGGCGGACAACGTGGGAAGCTGCATGCTTTTTAATGCGTCACAGCGCTCAAAAGCCCGAGTACCGATCCGTTCGGCCAGAGGGAAGTGAACCGTCTCCAGACTTTTGCAGCAGCTGAAGGCTTCTCTCCCCATGCGGCGGAGATTTTCCATGCGGCATATTTTTAAAGCCGAACAGCCGCAGAACGCGCCGTCCCCCAGGAGAACCGTCTCCTCTAACGTGACCGATTCAAGGCTTTGACACCAGGCAAATGCTCTGGCGCCGATTTCTGCAATCCGGCAGGAGAAAGCGGACAGGGAGATACATTTTTCGAAGGCGGAACTGCCCATCTCCTCAAGGGGGGCTGAGACATGAACCGACTTTAAATTCCGGCATCCTGCAAAGGAAGAGCTGCCAATTCTTTTTAAGCTTACTGGAAAATGGAGCGACCGGAGGCGGTCACTTCCGGCAAAGGCGTAGTCCGCGATCCCGGCAACGCCTTCCGGAATGGTCACGTCACCGATTAAGCCTGAGCCGTCAATCAGAATACCGGAGACGACGGCGGCTCCGGGAAGCGGACCGTTTCCCATTCGCTTCTGCTCCTCCAGAAACGGAGTACCGGAAAATGCTGAGTCTCCGATCTGAAGAAATCCCCCCTCAATCCTTCTTAACTTTTCACAACCGGAAAACGCACTGGTTCCCACTACAGTACAGCGTTCCAGAGAAGGAACCTCTGTCAGTTCCCGGCAGTTTAAAAATGCGCGGGCCGACACCGAAGTCAGCTGACCGTCAGGCTGTGATGCTGAAACCGTCTGTAAGGCCGTGCAGCGGGCGAAAACGCCTTCCTCGAGGATTTTAACGCCAGGAGGGAGAAGGACCTCTGTGAGCCCGGTACAGCCGCAAAACGCATATGGTCCAATCTGCGACAGCGTCTTCGGCAGGGTGATGGAGGTGAGCTCCGTGTTCCCGTAAAAAGCGCCTCCCGCAATGGCCCGAACCTCATCTCCCAGAACGACGCTGCCGGAGAATCCGCTGCCGTCCAACAATATGTGACGGACCGTTTTATCTGCTGGAAGCTCCTTTAGAAAGCGGCTGCCTTCAAATGCGTGTTTTCCAATGGATTCAATCGAATCCGGCAGTATGACGGCGGCGAGCTTCTCACACTGGAATGCAAATTTATCACCGACATACCGTACCCCGTCTTCAAATGTGAGCCGTCTCATCTTCCCGCACTGGGAAAATACGTCTGTTCCGCAGGAAACCGGATTACAGAATACCTGGGCATTTCGAATCCCGGAATGGGTAAAAACTTTGCGCCCGATCACTTTCAGGGAAGACGGCAGCACGATATCCCGCAGGGAGAGGCAGCGGTAAAATGCCATGTCGCCCAGAACGTTCACTGTCTCCGGCAGCACAATGTCTTTTAATTTCTCACATCCATAGAAGGCCAGCTCTCCGATCTCTTCGAGCCTGGCGGAGAAACGCACTTCGTTTAATACACGGCACCGGTTAAATACGGATGGGCAGATGCTTATAAGTGAATCCGGAAGGATGGCCCGAATCAGTTTTACGCAGTTTTCAAAGGCGGATTTTCCAATATGTCTGACTCTCTCCGGAAACTGGATGGTCTGCAGGACGAGACAGTCTGCGAATGCCTCCTCCCCGATCATTTCCACCGAATCCGGAAGGATGACCCGGTCGATGGCTTCATTGCCTGCAAAGGCCCGCTCGCCGATCACGGTAATTCCATCGGGAACGACGACCCGTTCCTCACTTCCGCGATACCGAAGCAGCGTGGTCCCACTGATGGAGAAATTCCCCAGGACCTGGGCATGGATTTCCCCGACTATGGACGGAACGCCCGTTTCATCCTGGCTGCTTAAGCCGGTAAGCTCGTATTCACTTCCATCCGCCAGGCGGATGGTATGAAGCGTGGAGCAGTTCTTAAACGCGTCTTTGTGAATGGCCACCCGGTCGCTGGCAAATTCCACCCGTTCCAGATTGATGCAGTTTCGGAAGGCGCGGCTCCCGATTTCTGTAAGACTGGCGGGAAGCCTTACGGAAATGATTCCTTTTTTATCAAAGAAACAGCTTTTCCCGATCGCGGTAATTCCCTCGGCCAGTTCCACGTATTTTAAATTTGTGAGAAAACGGGTGATGACGCCATCCTGTATCTCCATCATCCGGCAGATATCGGCG
>OBUZ01000571.1_pt1 | contig 19172 bp, 15 predicted proteins | sample 1494961 | NCBI WGS metagenome assembly OBUZ01 (sample SAMEA2579939, study PRJEB22360) | human gut metagenome | biome: human gut; feature: human-associated habitat; material: faeces | place: Denmark | collected 2008/2010
TTTGCTTTTTTTTGCAGAGTCCCGATACATAATGTCTGTTTTCACATAGGTGGTCCTATAAGGCATGCTGGGATGTGAGATGCGTGACATCAGAAGTTCCGCAGCAATATAGCCCATAGAATCACTGGGAATTCGAATCGTGGTAATTGCGGGCTCAACAATCACAGATTCAGGCGCGTCATCAAAACCGCATAAGAGGACGTCATCGGGGACCGATATATTGATATACTTCAAAGCTTTTAATGTGCAGATTGCTAAATAATCGTTTGCACAGAAGAAAACATCGGGAAGGGCAGGAAGCCTTTTGATTCGCTGACTGAGCCAGGCGACATCGCCATAGGGACTGGAATCATTGTCTAAAATATTGTTATCAAAATTGATGGTCACACTGTAATCAGCCATGACGGCACAATACGTTTCCCAGCGTTCATAAAATGACTGGCAGTGAAAACGGTCTCCGATGAAGGATATATTTCTCCATCCTTCCTGAATCAGCTTCTTTAGCATCAGATAAACACTGGTGCGATTTTCCATATAAAGTAAATCAGCTTGTAAATTCAAATCGTTGTGGTTAAAAACAGTGTCAACAAATAATGTAGGAAGCTTCTGTCTGCATACAAAGTCACTGTAAGCTTCTGAAAATAATTCCATACAAATAATTCCGGCGGTGTGTTTTTGATTAAAATTTGCAGGAAAGCAGAGCTGCTCTATTTCAGAATCCCTTATGATGTAAATGGACAGCTTATAACCGAAATCCCCGATTTTCTTTTGGAAAGAATCTAATAATTTTGTTCCAAAGTGAGAGCCTCCGGGGAAGGACTGGGTAAACAACGCGATTTCATTTGCAGTTCCCAGGGTGGCTGGGGAGGAGGTCTCGGCTATGGAGGAGAGTATGGTAAACTGTTTATAGCCCATTTCCGCAGCTTTCTGAAATATTTTATCTCTCGTTGTGTCGGAGACAGTTCCTGTATTGTTGAGTGCTCTGGAAACTGTATTTCTGGATATGCCCAAAGCATCAGCGATGTCCTGTAACGTAATTTTATTATTCATCTCAATCCTTTCATATGTTGTTATTCAGATAAGAACCTGTTATTATCATACATGAACTTACGGGATGTGTCAAATGTAACATTAAAAACTCGGTTTCATTGTAAGAATTGCACAAAAAACAAAAGGTGTATTTGTAACACATATGGATTGCAAATGAAACATTTTAATGTTATGATTGTAACATAAATGAGAAAGAGGTGAATGGTGTATGGAAAGGAACAGCCGTGTAAAAACAAAATGGTATTACATAAAAAAGAATTGGCAGCTGTATCTCTTTTTTCTGCTGCCTGCTGTAGCGCTGACCTTCATATTTAAGTACATTCCCATGGGAGGTGTTCTAATTGCATTTAAGGACTACAACGCCTTTAAAGGAATATGGGGAAGCGACTGGGTTGGTCTTAAGTATTTTGAACGTTTTATTTCATCTCCGGATTTCCTCCGGTATTTGATGAATACTCTGAAGCTCAGTTTATTCGGCCTCCTGTGGGGATTCCCGATTCCCGTTTTGCTGGCTCTGGTTTTAAACAGAATGAAGCGGGAAGGGATCAAGAGAAAAATTCAACTGCTGATCTATCTGCCGAATTTTATTTCAGTCATCGTGCTCTGTGGTATGGTGAAAATCTTTTTATCACCGGTAGGACCGATCAACTCGCTGTTTGGAACGAGCAGAGACTTCATGTCAATGCCTGAGGCATTCCGTTCCATTTATATTGCCAGCGGAATCTGGCAGGGAGCCGGTTGGGGATCCATTTTGTATACAGCGGCGTTAGCAAATTCCAGTCAGGAGTTAACGGAAGCAGCGGTTGTGGATGGGGCCAATATCTTTCAGCAGATTTGGCATGTAGATCTTCCTGCTATAAAAAATGTTATTGTCATTCAGTTCATATTGCAGGCAGGTAATATTATGAGCATTGGATTCGAGAAGGCCTATGCATTGCAGACAGATATGAATATTCCATCATCCGAGATATTGGCAACTTATGTATATAAAATGGGTTTGTTGAATGGTGATTACGGTTTTTCAACTGCAGTGGGATTGTTTAACTCGGTTATTAATATTGCCTTACTTCTGTTTGTTAACAAAGTAGTCAGCAAACTCAATGAAGGACAGGGAATTTAGGAGGGGGATGAAAATGAAAAGCAGCAATAGAACATTTTATGTTGTGGGATACTCCCTGTTGGGTGTTTTTACTCTGGCAATTATAGTACCGATTTTCTATGTACTGATAGCATCTTTTATGGATCCAACAGTACTGCAAAATAAAGGAATCAGCTTTGACTTTTCCAAGTGGAGTACGGACGCCTACCGCAGGGTTTTTGAAAATCGAATGATATGGGTAGGATTTAAAAACTCTATCCTGTATTCTGTTTCCTTTACTGTGGTTTCAGTCGGGGTAACCGTTATGGCTGCTTATCCGATGTCAAAAAGTGACCTGGTGGGAAAGAAAATATTAAATACATTTTTTGTTATTACCATGTTTTTTGGCGGCGGATTGGTTCCGACCTATCTTTTAATCAGCGACTTGAATATGCTGGATACCATATGGGCCATTATCCTGCCAAATGCCATTAATGTATGGAATCTGATTTTAGCGCGTACGTATTATCAGTCTATTCCAACGGAATTAAGAGAGGCTTCTGCCATGGATGGCGCTTCTGAACTGGTGCATTTCTTTAAAATACTATTTCCGGTTTGTAAGCCGATTATCGCCGTACTGGCACTATACCAATTCGTAGGTATGTGGAATTCCTATTTCGATCCTATGATCTACTTAAACAACGCTGACTTGCAGCCATTACAGCTTGTACTGCGGTCTATCTTAATTCAGAATACACCGGAGCCCGGAATGATAGCAGATATTACAGGGCTTGCGGAAATGTCAAAGCTGGCAGAACTGTTAAAATACTCTACCATCGTGGTATCCAGTATACCGCTGCTGCTGATGTACCCATTTTTTCAGAAATACTTTGATAAAGGTATTATGGTTGGATCAATAAAGGGATAAGAAGGGAAGATTAAGATGAAAAAGAAAAATTTATGCAAAGCGATTGTGTTGATGACAGCAGCTATGATGTTAAGCGCCTGCGGAAAAAGCGGAAGTACTGCTCCTGGGCAGAACGCTGTCTCCGGAGAAAATGCGGAAATTACATTTCCACTGGAAGAAACGGCAGAGTTATCATTCATCACGTCGGCAGAGACAGGAACGACGCAGGAACCTAACAGCAGGATTATTTTTCAGCGGTTGGAAGATGAAACGAATGTACATATTAACTGGACTTGTTTCGTGTCGGATCAGTTTGCGGATAAAAAGAATATTGCGTTGGCAAACGCCAAAAATCTGCCGGATGGCCTTTTCTCAGCAGATATGTCTGATTATGATTTACTCCGTTATGCGAAACAGGGAGTTATTATCCCGGTTGAAGCTTTAATTGAAAGCCACATGCCGAATTTAAAGAAGGTTCTTGATGACAATCCACAGTATAAGGCTATGATTACGGCTCCGGACGGACATATTTATGCGTTTCCATGGATTGAACAGTTGGGTTCCGGAAAGGAAGCAATCCAGACAATCGGCGGTATGCCTTTCATCAACAAAAAGTGGTTAGACGAGTTAGGAATTCCGGTGCCGGAAACAACGGATGAACTGAAAGCGGCCTTAATGGCTTTCAAGGAACACGATATGGCCGGGAATGGACAGACCATTCCAATGTCCTTCATTATGAATGGCGGCAATGAAGATATGGGATTTATTCTGGGGGCCTTTGGCGACGGTTACGGTGATGTGCCGGATCACATTGCAGTATCGAATGAGAAAAAAGTAGTTTATACCGCGGCACAGGATGGATTTAAAGAAGGCTTGATGTGGATGCATGAATTAGCGGAAGCCGGATTGATTGATCCGGAGGCCTATACCCATGATTGGTCGACGTATGTGGCAAAAGGAAAGGCAGGCCGTTATGGACTGTGCTTCACATGGGACAGCGCAGGCGTAGTGGATAATAGGAAGGATTACATTCCACTTCCTGCATTAACCGGTCCGGCTGGACAGAAAAATGTTCCCCGCGCCAGCAGAAGTGATACAAGCGGACTTCAGCGAGGCCGCTGCGTATTAACTGGCGCATGTAAAAACACTGCTTTAGCCGCCGCATGGATTGACTTAATGTACGAACCGCAGCAATCGGCTCAGAACAACTGGGGAACCTATGGAGAAGAAGGAAAAGCAAATGTATTCGAGATGACAGACGATAGCAGGCTCAAACATCTGGATTTATCGGGAGAATCGCAGTCACCCTGGGAAATACGTACAGCACAGATGGTCGGAGGCCCGCTGGCGGTATTAGACAGCTACTATGGAACGTACGTAACCTGCCCGGCTGATGCACAGTATCGTCTGGACTGGATAAAAGATGTATATGTGAAAGACATGAACGAGGAGTATGTGTATCCGAATATCTTTATGAGTCAGGAGGATCTTGATAGTATTAATCAACATACAACGGATCTCGACAGTTACGTAAATCGTATGAAGTCCGACTTTGTAATGAATGGAAATGTGGAAGAAAAGTGGGATGAATATATGAAGACACTTGAAGGATACGGCTTAGGCCAATACCTGGAAATATTGCAGAAAAACCTGGATACTTACTATGCAAACCTTGGAGAATAGCATACCGGAAGAGATATGGTGAGATTGATGGAACGATCAGAGAGATTAAATACAGCCAGACGATACGAACTGGAAGAAAATTGTAAGATAGCAAAAGCAGAGAGACCTGGCTTTCATATGTATACGCCAATCGGCTGGATGAATGATCCCAATGGGTTTTCCTTATATAAGGGAGTTTTTCATTTGTTTTTTCAGTACCATCCCTACAGTACCCATTGGGGGCCCATGCATTGGGGGCATTATACGACTGGGGATTTTATCCGGTGGGAATTGCAGCCATGTGCGATGGCTCCTGATATGGAATATGATAAGGATGGCTGCTTTTCCGGCACTGCAATCGAGTGGAACGGTCAACATGTGCTTATGTATACGTCAGTGAATGAGAGTCAGGATCAAAACGGAAGAAATACGGTAAGACAGACCCAAAGTATTGCCTTTGGCGATGGCGTAAATTATCAAAAATACGAGGGGAATCCTGTGATAACGGCAGACTTCCTTCCAACTGGAAGCTCGCCGGCCGACTTCAGAGATCCTAAATTATGGTGGGATGAAAAGGGATTTTGGTCTATGGCGGGCTGCAAAGGAAACGACGGGCGCGGCCAGCTGGCACTCTTCCATTCGGAAAATTTAACGGACTGGAAGTTTATGAAGATTCTTGATGAATCAAGGGATGAATACGGAAAAATGTGGGAATGTCCGGATTTCTTTTCTCTGGAAGGGCGGCAGATTTTAATTGTATCGCCACAGTTTATGACATCGGATGGGAAAGAGATTCACAACGGCAATAATTCTATTTATTTCACAGGCGATTACGATCCGGACAGCATGGAATGGAAACGGGAAACTCCGCATATGATTGATTTCGGTTTAGATTTCTATGCACCTCAGACGGTTCTCCATGAAGATGGACGAAGAATTATGATCGGCTGGCTTCAGAACTGGGACAATTATCTGCTTCCTGATGAATACCTCTGGAGCGGTATGATGACTGTGCCAAGAGAACTTACCTTAAAGTTCGGAAGGCTCATTCAAAATCCTGTGAGGGAATTGGAGAATTACCGAAAAAATAAATGCTGTTATTCCAATTATGAGCTATCTTCTCCGAATAAACGGATAGAACTTCATGGCGTGAAAGGGCGGTGCATCGATTTAACGGTCCGCTTAACGCAGCAGGAATTTAAGAATTTCAGTATTCATCTTGCAGCAGGTCAGAAATACGAGACGGTGATACACTATGATAAGGAAAGAGGAATTCTTACAACTGACCGCAGCCGCTGCGGTATGCGGAAAGATCTATTGACAGAAAGAAGGATAAAACTTGAAAAAGAAGATCTGGAACAGATACAGCTCAGAATTCTTCTTGATAAATACAGCATTGAGCTTTTCGTGAACCATGGCAAATACGCTATGAGTACACTGATCTACACACCGTTGTCTGCAGAAGGAATTTTCTTCGAAACCGACGGCAATGCAAGTTTGGATATTGAGAAATATGATATTGTAACAGAGTAACATGCGTAGGAACGCTGTTTTCGTAATGACCCGGAACTGCCGCAGAATTTATACATACTTGAGTGTGAATGAATTTGGCGGCAGTTTTTTTAGAAAAGGGAGCTGACATGAAAAAGAAGAAATATGCAGGATACGGTGCTGTCTTGCTGGCTGGAATTGTGCTGCTGACCGGCTGTGAGTTGAGAAACAGCACAGCAAAAGATGAGGGTGGAAATAAAGATATCATAATGGAAACGAAGCAGGAAGTCCAGGAGGAAACTGTGTTGAATCGATTGTTTGTAAATGCAAAAGACGCATGGGTTGGCGATATCATGCCTTTCGCAGATGAAAATGGCATTTATTTGAATTATCTCTATGAAACGGATCACAACGGGGTTGCCTATCACCCAATTCATCGCTTTTCCACAAGTGATTTATGTACGTATCGCGATGATGGGGAAATACTGCCGTTTGGAACGGAACTGGAATCGCCGGATTTGGCCATTGGAACCGGCTGCTTCCTCAAAGACAGAGAAGGTAAATACCACTGTTTCTATACAGGGCATAATGATAAGGCAAAAGACCTGGGAATTGCCAAAGAATGTGTGATGCATGCGGTCAGTTCTGATAATAGGAACTGGGAAAAGGTTCTGGAAGATACTTTTTATGCTCCGGATTCCTATAGTAGTGATGATTTCAGAGATCCCTTTGTGTTCTGGAATGAAGAGGAAGAATGCTATTGGCTGCTGATAGGGGCAAAGGAAGAGAATAAGGAAGGCTCCTGCATTCTTAACTATACATCTTTGGATTTGGTGACGTGGGAGTTATCCGGTATTCTTTATGAACAAGATAATCTCTATTACATGGAGTGTCCTGATTTGTTTAAGATGAATCGTTGGTACTATCTCATTTTCAGCTGGAATAATGTCACCTATTATCGGATGGCAGAGAGCATGAACGGTCCCTGGATAAAACCGGAGATTGATACGTTTGACGGAAATGCGTTTTATGCAGCAAAAACAGCAGAGTATCAGGGAAAACGGTATCTTTTCGGCTTTATTGACAGAAAAAAGAACAGAAACGACAAGTTGGGTTACACATGGGCTGGCAGCGTATGTCCCTATGAATTGGTTCAGCAGGAGGATGGTACTCTGGGTGCAAAAATGCCTACCCAATATGAAGAGAATCATTTTACTGAAAAAACAAACTGGAGTATTGCAGGGAGCAGGGGCAGCATTGAAAACAAAAACAGCGGTATCATAATGAAAGCAAACGAGGAAGCTTCTTATGTGGAGTTTGGTGCACTGCCTCAGTCGATGCTGCTGTCATGTACCGTTATGTTTCGTAATACTGCCAAAGGGGCAAAGGCTGGATTTCTGTTTGGAATTGAAGAGGACGCGCTAAAATCCTACCCTGTATCTCTGGATCTTGAGAATGATATGCTGTGTTACGATGGTTACTCAGAAGGCTTTGATATGGAATCTGATATAAGAAACCAGCAGCGGTTTGATTTTGAGACAGATCGGGAATATAAGGTGAATCTTGTGGTGGAAGACGAAGTTGCAGTGCTCTATATGAACGATGAGAAAGTGCTGAGCAACAGAATTTACAGTGCCATTGGGAAAAAATGGGGATTGTTTGCACAGGGAGGCGAGGTTGCGTTTTCTGATATTACAGTCTCTCTCCCACAACCTGTGTCAAGTGTTTTTCCTGTTGACAAACAGCGAAAGATGTATTAATCTGATGATAGAATAAACGGTTAAGCAGATTAAATATTAATTGGCTTATACGAAGATGAATTAAAAAGGAATCGGAGTAATAAGTGAGTAAATAACAACAGATGACAGGAGGCTGCAATATGAAGTATGATTTTGACACACTGGTAGAAAGAAGAGGCACACACTGCTGCAAGTTCGATACCATACCGGAGGAAGCCGGGAAAAACGCCATTCCGGTATCCATCGCGGATATGGACCTGCCTTGTGCAGAACCCATTATCCGTGCTCTTCATGAGCGTATAGACCAGAGGATTTTCGGTTACACGGTTTATGAAAATGAAGACTGCAAAGAGGCTGTTACCGGCTGGTACCGGAAACGGTTCGGATGGGAGCTTGACAAAAATGATATATTCTTCAGTCCGGGTGTCGTTCCTGCGCTGGCATTTTTGATTCAGTTCCTGACAAAAGAAGGGGATGGAGTCATTATTCAGAGGCCAGTTTACCACCCATTTACGGGAAAAGTGGAAGCCAACGGCAGGAAAGTGGTCAATAGTCCTCTGGTTAGAAATGGCAGCACCTATGAGATGGATTTCGATGATCTGGATAGAAAATTCTCCGATGAGAATACGAAGGGAATGATTCTGTGCAGTCCTCATAACCCGGTTGGACGTGTGTGGAGAGAGGATGAATTAAGGAAGATTGTCGATATTGCAAAGAAGTATGATAAATGGATTATTTCCGATGAAATTCACGCGGACTTAACGAGAATCGGAGTCACCCATACGCCGTTATTAAAGCTTGCGCCGGACTACAGTGACAGAATCATCGTCTGCACCGCCCCCAGCAAAACCTTTAATCTGGCCGGAATGCAGTTTTCCAACATTATTATTCCTAATAAGGAGTATCAGAAGCAGTGGACCGATGTGGTCTCTAACCGTTTATCCGTTGGTATGTGCAGTCCTTTTGGTCTGACTGCCATCATCGCGGCTTACACGGAAGGGGAGGAGTGGCTGGATCAGGCCAGAGCCTATATCGATGGAAATATCCGTTACATAGAATCGTTTGTAAAGGAGAATCTGCCCAAGGCAGCGGTAATGGACTGCCAGGGAACTTACCTGGTATGGCTCGATTTAAATGAATACTGCTCCGATCATGAGAAACTGGAGGAGCTGATGGTCAGGAAAGCCGGAATTGTATTCGACGAAGGCTACATTTTCGGACCTGAAGGCAATGGATTCGAGCGGATCAACGCAGCAACCCAGAGAAGTACAGTGGAAGCGTGCATGAATAGAATGAAAGCAGCACTCGATACGCTATAAGGCAGAGATACATGAATACTGCACAGATGTATAAATAAACAGCTATGCCTGGCGTACTGATAACGCCGGGCATAGCTCAATTTTTCTGGAAATCCTAATTTCTGAGCAATTCTGCCAGCTGATCCACCGAAGGAATATCTCCTGCATTTTTTCCATAGTGCGCATAGAGAACCTGCATCTCTGAATCAATGATAAATGCCGCGGGCAGCTGCAGCTCGTCACCTTCGTATAATCCATGTTTCAGTCCCAGTTTTTCCGCACTGGCCAGTTTATACAACGCCTGTTTGCCGGCCAGTCCCAGCTTTGATTTCGCAGGCTGGATATCGAAGCGCCTGTACAGCGCCATTTGCGGATCGCAGATAATTTCAAATGGCAGGGCATTGGGCCCGCCGGAAGAGGCTGCGATATTTTCCGGGTCGGACTGAAGAATAACCTTGACCTGCCCGCCTGCAAAGCGTATCTTATCGTAACCTTCTTTGAGCAGGTGGATGTCCAGCTGACACAGGGTACATCCCCAGTATCTCAGGAAGAGGAGGACGGTCCTGTCATACCGAATGTCTTCTAAGATATCTTTTACTTTTACTCTCATGCATTTGCCCCTTTGACGGAAATTATGTCATTTGGTGGATCGTTTAATGCTTCTTCCACGATCCGCGCCTTTGCGTTCTTTAAATCCTCCACCTTTACCGCCCCTGTTCTGATCCGGATCAATGCCAGAGCAAAGCAGAAGAGCACGATCAGAAATACCATAACGACTTCTTTTCCCGTCAGCATGGCAAACAGATTATAGGCCACCAGAAAATCACACCCCACACTCAAAAGCATTACAAATGTAAAGACCGGCGTTGGCATGTGCAGGACGCTTTCCTTCTACTGCTTCGGATATTTCTTCGGCAGCAGGATACAGTAGAAATTACAGCAGGCGCATAAAAGCGTACTCCGCGCTGTGTTGACAGTTCCCGCCGGGTGTTGTAATATAGATTTAATATTGAGAGGGGGAAAACCCATGTATGACAGGATTAAGGCCGTACGTGAAGCGTACAGACTGACGCAGCGGGAGTTTGGGGAAAGGCTGGGAGTCAGCCGTGACGTCATCAGCAATTTAGAATACGAGCGTGTTCAGCCTAAAGATGTGTTTATCCGTCACATTTGTGAGATGTACAATGTCAATGAGCAGTGGCTGAAGACCGGTAATGGTGAGATGTTTCTCAGTGACCCGGAAGAAAAAAGCAGGTTGGATGAAGCGCTGACGATTTTTGGCTCCCTGCAGCCGGAATTTCAGGACTGTGCCCTGGAGCAGATCAGAAAACTGGCTGTGCTTCAGAAGAGGATGGAGAATCGCGGTGAATAAGAGAGGTATCATACCGGGCCGCCGCAGTGACACCGGTTTCCATGCCATGGCAGAAACATAAACGCGTTCTGAGCCCCATTTCTATAACTTCCATTTATAGTACTAATTCCAATCTCATATAGTATTTTGCAGAAAAATCCCGTAATATAGTTGAAAAATCCCTCTAAATGTTCTATGATGAAGAGAAATACATCAGCATGGTACAGTGACAGAACAGAATTATGAAGAGGGAGATAGAAGAATGAATTATAATATAGCAGTAATTCCCGGGGACGGTATTGGACCGGAAATCATCAGAGAAGCTAAAAAAGTCTTAGACAGGGTCGGAAATGTGTACGGCCATGCGTTTTCCTATACCGAGGTTCTGATGGGCGGCGTATCCATCGACACATACGGTGTCCCTCTTACGGACGAAGCATTGGAGACAGCAAAAAAAAGTGATTCCGTTCTTCTCGGAGCAGTCGGAGGAGACGTGGGAAATTCGAGATGGTACGACGTGGCACCGAACTTGAGACCTGAGGCGGGCCTGCTGGCAATCCGCAAGGGTCTTAATTTATTCGCCAACATCCGACCGGCCTGTCTCTACGAGGAGCTGGCTGAGGCGTGCCCCCTAAAGAAGGAGATTATCGGTGACGGTTTCGACATGGTTATTATGAGAGAACTGACCGGCGGCCTGTATTTCGGAGAGCGCAGTACGAAGGAAGTGGACGGCGTCATGACCGCCGTGGACACCCTTACATATAACGAGAATGAGATCAGAAGAATAGCCATTAAGGCATTTGATATTGCCATGAAGCGCAGGAAGAAAGTGATCAGCGTGGATAAGGCCAATGTGCTGGATTCCTCACGGCTGTGGAGAAAGGTCGTGGAAGAGGTTGCCAAAGATTATCCCGAGGTAACGCTGAGCCATATGCTGGTCGACAACTGTGCGATGCAGCTGGTAATGAATCCGGGCCAGTTTGACGTAGTCTTAACCGAGAACATGTTTGGAGATATCTTGTCCGATGAGGCGAGTATGATTACCGGTTCCATCGGAATGCTGTCATCTGCCAGCATGAATGAAGGCAAATTCGGCATGTATGAGCCGAGCCACGGTTCCGCACCGGATATTGCGGGAAAGAACATTGCCAACCCGATCGCCACGATTCTGTCAGCGGCCATGATGCTTCGTTTTTCCTTCGATCTTGACCGGGAGGCAGATGCAGTGGAAGCGGCTGTTCAGAAGGTATTGTCCGAGGGCTTCAGAACGGGCGATATCATGTCGGAGGGCTGCAGGAAGGTTTCCACCAGCGAGATGGGAGATTTAATTGCAGAGCGGATTTAAGAACGTACAAAGAAAAGGAGTGACAGATTATGAAGAGTGATTCAGTAAAAAAAGGCATGCAGCAGGCGCCGCACCGTTCCCTGTTCCATGCCCTCGGAATGACGGAAGAAGAGATGGAGCGTCCGCTCGTCGGTATCGTCAGTTCCTATAATGAGATCGTACCGGGCCACATGAATCTGGATAAGATCGTGCAGGCAGTTAAGATGGGAGTCGCCATGGCAGGCGGAACTCCGGTTATGGTTCCGGCTATTGCCGTCTGTGACGGAATCGCCATGGGCCACATCGGCATGAAGTATTCCCTGGTTACGAGAGATTTGATCGCAGATTCCACAGAATGTCTGGCGAAGGCACATGCATTTGACGCTCTCGTCATGGTTCCCAACTGTGACAAGAATGTACCCGGACTTTTAATGGCAGCGGCGCGCATTAATGTACCCACAGTGTTCGTCAGTGGCGGACCAATGTTAGCGGGCCATGTGCAGGGTCACAAGACCAGCCTTTCCAGCATGTTCGAGGCGGTAGGCGCCTATACGGCCGGCACCATGACGGAAGAAGAAGTCAGGGAGTATGAGTGCAAGGCTTGTCCGACCTGCGGCTCCTGTTCCGGTATGTATACGGCCAACAGCATGAACTGCTTAACCGAGGTCCTGGGCATGGGCTTACAGGGCAACGGGACGATTCCGGCGGTTTACTCCGACCGACTGAAGCTGGCAAAACACGCGGGTATGCAGGTCATGGAGATGTACCGCAGAAATATAAAACCGAGCGATATTATGACAGAGGCGGCCTTCCGGAACGCGCTCACCATGGATATGGCGCTTGGCTGCAGCACCAACAGCATGCTTCATCTGCCGGCGATCGCACACGAGGCCGGAGTGGAGTTAAATGTAGATATTGCCAATGAACTGAGCGCAAAGACTCCGAACCTGTGCCACTTAGCACCGGCGGGGCCTACTTACATAGAAGATTTGAATGAGGCAGGCGGTATTTACGCCGTTATGAAGGAGATCAGCAAGCTGGGACTCTTAAACCTGGACTGCATGACCGTAACCGGCAGGACAGTCGGTGAGAACATTAAAAACAGTGTCAACTTAAATCCGGAGGTGATCCGTCCGGTAGAAAATCCATACAGCAAGACCGGCGGCATCGCCATCTTAAAGGGCAATTTAGCCCCTGATTCCGCAGTGGTGAAGCGATCCGCAGTGGCTCCTGAGATGCTAAAGCACGAAGGGCCGGCGAGAGTCTTCGACTGTGAAGAAGACGCGGTGGCGGCGATCAAAGGCGGAAAGATCGTGGCGGGCGACGTGGTCGTGATCCGTTACGAGGGACCGAAAGGCGGTCCTGGCATGAGAGAGATGCTTAACCCGACCTCAGTCATCGCAGGTATGGGACTTGGCTCGGAAGTGGCGCTGATCACAGACGGCCGTTTCTCCGGCGCGTCGAGAGGCGCATCCATCGGCCATGTGTGTCCGGAAGCTGCGACAGGCGGTCCGATCGCACTTGTCGAGGAAGGGGATATAATTCTCATTGATATCAACAACAACCGTCTCGACGTGAAGGTCTCCGATGAGGAGATGGCAGCGAGAAAGGCGAAATGGCAGCCAAGAGTTCCGGAAGTAACGACAGGATACTTAGCACGTTATGCGGCTATGGCAGCACCGGCAAGCAAGGGGGCTATCCTGGAGGTACCGGGGAAATAAGGGCATTCTCAAAGTTTTCGAGAGCGCTCAATAAGAGAAAGGGAGCAAGGCGTATGAATAAATTGACAGGAGCAGAGATCGTAATTGAGTGCCTGAAAGAACAGGGTGTAGACACGGTATTCGGATATCCGGGAGGAACGATTCTCAACATTTACGATGCACTTTATAAACACCAGGATGAAATTACCCATATCCTGACCTCTCACGAGCAGGGCGCGGCTCACGCAGCTGACGGCTATGCGAGAGCTACCGGCAAAGTGGGCGTCTGCATGGCGACATCAGGACCTGGCGCTACCAACCTGGTAACGGGGATTGCCACCGCGTGTATGGATTCCATCCCGGTTGTGGCGATCACCTGCAACGTGGCTGTCAGCCTTCTCGGCCGTGACAGTTTCCAGGAAATCGATATTGCGGGCATTACCATGCCGATTACGAAATATAATTTTATTGTCAAGGATATAACGAAGCTGGCAGATACCATAAGGCGTGCCTTCACGATTGCACAGACCGGAAGGCCTGGCCCTGTGTTAATCGATATCACCAAGGACGTCACCGCCAATTCCTGTGATTACGAATACAAGGCTCCGGAGCCGATCGTGCGCCAGAATTCGACAATCACTGAGGAAGACATGGAAAAGGCGCTGTACTTAATCCGCAATGCGAAAAAGCCGTTTATCTTTGCCGGCGGCGGCGCGGTGATTGCGGACGCGGCGGATGAGCTTAAGTCCTTCGCCCATAAGATTCAGGCCCCGGTGGCAGACAGCCTCATGGGAAAAGGCGCGTTTGACGGAACCGACGAGCTCTATACCGGTATGGTAGGGATGCACGGGACAAAGACCTCCAATTTCGGAATCACGGAATGCGACTTGCTGATCGTAGTGGGAGCGCGTTTCAGTGACCGTGTGACGGGCAATGCGGCCAAATTTGCGCCGAATGCGAAGATTCTCCAGTTTGACGTGGATCCGGCTGAGATCGACAAGAATGTGAAGACGTACGCCAGCGTGATCGGAGATGTCAAAACGATTCTCAAGAAGTTAAACGTACGGCTCGATCCGGTCAACCATGATGAGTGGCTGGCTCATATCGACCGTATGAAGGATATGTATCCGCTCCGCTACGACAAGAACCTCTTAACCGGTCCTTATGTGGTGGAACAGATCTACGAACTGACCCAGGGCGACGCGGTTATCACGACCGAGGTAGGCCAGCACCAGATGTGGGCCGCCCAGTTCTACAAATACAAACATCCCAGAACCTTTGTCACATCAGGGGGCCTTGGAACCATGGGCTACGGCCTGGGTGCCGCGCTGGGTGCCAAGATGGGATGCAAAGACAAGGTCGTTATCAATATCGCCGGCGACGGCTGCTTTCGTATGAATATGAACGAGATCGCAACCGCGACACGCTATAATATCCCGGTTATTCAGGTGGTATTAAACAATCATGTGCTTGGAATGGTACGTCAGTGGCAGACCTTGTTCTATGGAAAGAGATATTCCCATACAGTATTAAATGATGCGGTTGATTTTGTTAAGGTAGCAGAAGGAATGGGGGCGAAGGCCTACCGGGTAACCAGCAAGGAGGAGTTCATGCCGGTTCTTAAGGAAGCCATCGGGCTTAACATTCCTGTTGTTATAGATTGTCAGATCCATTGTGATGATAAGGTATTCCCGATGGTTTCTCCGGGAGCGCCGATTCAGGATGCGTTCGACGAAAATGATCTGAAGATTTAGAACCCTATCAAAGAGGAGGAAAGAGATATGAGCAGAGTGTACAATTTTTCCGCAGGACCGGCTGTACTGCCGGAAGAAGTCTTAAAGGAAGCGGCCGACGAGATGATGGATTACAGGGGCTGCGGCATGTCAGTTATGGAGATGAGCCACCGTTCCAAGATGTTCGAAACCATTATCAATGAGGCGGAAGCCGATTTAAGGGATTTAATGGGCATTCCGGACAACTACAGGGTGCTGTTCTTACAGGGCGGCGCTTCCCAGCAGTTTGCCATGGTTCCGATGAACTTAATGAAGAACCGTGTCGGCGATTACATCATCACGGGACAGTGGGCGAAGAAGGCGTATCAGGAGGCACAGCTTTATGGAAAGGCGAACGCCGTTGCATCAAGTGCCGACAAGACCTTCAGTTATATCCCGGATGTTTCCGATCTGCCGATATCAGAGGATGCGGATTACGTTTATATCTGTGAAAACAACACGATCTATGGTACAAAGTACAAAACGCTGCCGAATACAAAAGGAAAAACACTGGTAGCTGATATCTCCTCCTGTTTCTTATCAGAACCTGTTGACGTGGAAAAATACGGTCTGCTCTTCGGCGGTGCCCAGAAGAACGTAGGCCCGGCTGGTGTGGTGATCGCCATTATCCGTGAGGATTTGATCACGGAAGACGTCCTTCCCGGAACACCGACCATGCTGCGCTACAAGACCCATGCGGACGCGGCGTCCTTATACAATACTCCGCCGGCATACGGCATCTACATCTGCGGCAAGGTCTTCAAATGGTTAAAGAACCGCGGCGGCCTGGCAGCGATGAAGGAGTACAATGAGAAGAAGGCGAATCTTCTGTACGATTTCCTGGATAACAGCAAGATGTTTAAGGGCACGGTAGAGAAGAAAGACCGCTCCTTAATGAACGTGCCGTTTGTAACCGGAGACGCCGATTTAGACGCTCTGTTTGTAAAGGAAGCAAAGGCGGCGGGCCTCGAGAATTTAAAGGGCCACAGATCCGTAGGCGGCATGCGTGCAAGCATCTACAATGCAATGCCGATGGAAGGCGTGGAAACGCTGGTTGCCTTTATGAAGGATTTTGAAGCCAGAAATGGTAAATAGGAAAGGGAGAGACGCGGATATGAAGAAGATATATTGCCTGAATGCCATTTCCAGTAAAGGAACGGCTTTGTTAAATGAAGAGTATGAGTTAACCGAGAATATGAAAGAGGCCTCCGGCGTGCTGGTAAGAAGCGCTTCCATGCATGAGATGGAGCTTCCTGATGATCTGCTTGCCGTAGCCCGCGCAGGTGCCGGAGTCAATAATATTCCGCTGGACGCGTGTGCGGACAAAGGAATCGTGGTATTTAATACTCCGGGAGCCAATGCCAACGGCGTAAAGGAACTGGTGATTGCCGGACTGATGCTGGCCTCCCGTGACGTGGCAGGCGGTATCAACTGGGTAAAGGATAATAAAGAAGACGAAAATATCGCCAAATCCGTGGAAAAGGCCAAGAAGGCATTTGCCGGATGCGAGATCAAGGGAAAGAAACTGGGTGTTATCGGACTGGGCGCGATCGGCGCGGAGGTGGCCAACGCGGCTGCGTCCCTCGGCATGGAGGTCTACGGATACGATCCGTTTATCTCGGTCAATGCGGCGTGGATGCTTTCCAGAAATGTCAGGCATATCACCTCCGTGGAGACAATTTACCGCGAATGCGATTATATCACCATCCATGTGCCGCTGTTAGACAGCACCAGAGGAATGATTAAGAGTGAATCCATAGCTCAGATGAAGAACGGCGTGGTGATCTTAAACTTCTCCCGCGATGTGCTGGTGAATGAGGATGACATGGCGGAAGCGTTAAAGGCCAGGAAGGTAAAATGCTACGTGACGGATTTCCCAAACACAAAGTCTGTCAATATGGAAGGCGCCATTGTAATTCCACATCTTGGAGCGTCCACAGAGGAGTCCGAGGACAACTGTGCAAGAATGGCAGTTGAGGAGATCATGGATTACATAGACAACGGCAATATCCGCAACTCCGTTAATTTCCCGGCGTGTGACATGGGCGTGTGCCAGATGGCTAGCCGTGTTGCGGTTATGCATTTGAATATCCCGAACATGATCGGCCAGATAACCGGAACTCTCGCGGCCGGAAATGTCAACATTTCCGATATGACCAACAAGAGCCGTGATAAATACGCGTACACCTTACTGGATCTGGAGTCCACACCGGATGCAATGATGATTCAGAAACTTAATGCAATTAAGGGCGTTTTGCGGGTGCGTGTAATTAAGTAATGAAACAATTAAATGCAGCAGTTCAGACGGGGCATGGAAGGATCCATGGCCCGTTTGGACGCTGGAGTACTTCCGAAAACGCACTCGTACCTGTCTTTGCGGCGGAATTTCCGGGAGTACTCATAGAAGAAAAGGAGAAAAAATGGCTGTAGTAAAACCATTTCCGTGTGTGAGACCGGATAAAAAGTATGCTGCCCGCGTGGCCGCACTCCCTTATGACGTGTATAACCGGAAGGAGGCGAAGGAAGTAACCGCCGCCAATCCGAAATCATTTTTAAATATTGACAGGCCGGAATCCCAGTTTCCGGACGACATGGACATGTATGACGACCGCGTCTACGATAAGGCAAAGGAGATGCTTGAGAGCTGGATCGCAGACGGGACTTTCGTGCAGGATCCCCTGGCGGCCTATTATATCTACGAGCTTACCATGGATGGAAGAAAACAGACGGGAATCGTGGCGTGTTCCTCCATCGATGATTACGTGAATGGAGTGGTAAAAAAACACGAGAATACCCGTGAAGAGAAGGAACTGGACCGAATCCGGCACGTGGATACTACCGACGCGCAGACCGGCCCGATCTTCCTGGCGTACCGTTCCAATACGATGATCAATAAAGTCGTGAATTTAAAGACGGGCACAGAGCCTCTGTATGACTTTACCGCAGAGGACGGAATCCGCCACCGTGTGTGGGAGATCGACAATGCGGATTCCATCCAGACGGTGGAAGAGGCGTTTGCGGAAATTCCGGCCACGTATATCGCGGATGGCCATCACCGCGCGGCTTCCGCGGTTAAGGTTGGTTTGAAGCGGCGAGAAGAGAATCCGGACTATACGGGAAAAGAGCCGTTTAACTATTTCCTGTCAGTCTTATTCCCTGATGACCAGCTGATGATCATGCCCTACAACCGCGTGGTGAAGGATTTAAACGGCATGACGGAGGAAGAATTCTTAACCCGTGTGGAAGAAGCCGGTTTTTTAGTGGACTCTATGGGGACAGAAGGCTTTGCGCCTGTGGAAAAAGGAACCTTTGGAATGCATTTATGTGGAAAATGGTACCGTCTCACAGCGGCGGAGCGCTTGCTTGACAGCGACCCGGTGAAGGGGCTGGACGTTTCCGTTCTCCAGGATCATCTGCTAGGCCCGGTTCTTGGAATCGGTGATCCGAGAGTCGATCAGAGAATTGATTTTATCGGCGGAATCCGTGGGCTTTCGGAGCTGGAAAAACGGTGCAGAGAGGATATGACAGTGGCATTTTCCATGTATCCGACCTCGATCGAAGAGCTGTTCCATGTGGCCGATGCGGGCCTGTTGATGCCGCCAAAGTCCACGTGGTTTGAACCGAAGCTGCGGAGCGGGTTGTTTATACATATGCTGCGCAGGAGGTAGAGTAAGCAGAAAGGGCAGAAAGTGTGAAAACTTTCCTGCTCTTTTTTTGATTAATTGCTGATTTAGTACGTTTAAATACAGTAACAATGTTTACGCCTGCACAAAAAATAAAACATTTTGACGATTGAAAAA
>OBUZ01000577.1_pt1 | contig 18879 bp, 12 predicted proteins | sample 1494961 | NCBI WGS metagenome assembly OBUZ01 (sample SAMEA2579939, study PRJEB22360) | human gut metagenome | biome: human gut; feature: human-associated habitat; material: faeces | place: Denmark | collected 2008/2010
GTTCAGGATTCAGAGGCGAATACTTTGTGCTCTTTTGCATCTGTTCCGATTCTGGCATGACCGGAACAGATGTAAGAGTTGGAAGTTACAGATAGCTGCTTAATCAGCAGACACTACGTATTTATTCTTATAAATGGTCAATGAATCGAATTCTTCTCTATCTTTAGTATTCAACTTCTGTACTCGAAGAGTGTATCCCAATAATTGTGTTACTATCTCTCCTGTGCAATCCGTTATATCAATATCAAACTCCTTTGTTATAACATGCTCCGTTTCTGAAGTGTGTACAAGTCTTGCATAACCATACAAATCTTTATCTTTTGGAATGCAATATACGTTACATTTTTTAATCCCAACAGGTATAAAGCGCATCGCTTCTTTTTCGTCTACTAAACTAGCTATCACAGACTGCATTCCGCCTTCAAGCAAACGAATCAACCGAATATTATCATCGTATTCTTCCCACGAATCTAACGATACACGAATCTTTGACAGATATTCATTCTTATTATAATTAATTGATTCAACTGGTTGATAAATAGCACCATAGGAGAAACCAAAACTTCGGAAAGCATCATAGATTTGGTTTCTTGTAAGCGCATTTTTGCAAGATTCAAGAATATTATTTATGTTAATTCTAGGGATCCGGGTAGGCTCTATATTTTTTTTAGATTTTCCACGAGCATGTAATACTTTTTTACCGCTACATTCACTCAATATTTCATAGTGACACCATTCTCCGTCGGATTCTATTTCAACAGTTAATAACTCCTCTTCATATACTGGTTTAGCTTTAATCCATTCGTTTTCTTCTAATACTAGTGGATATAAACTCTCATCCATGCTGCTCTGAATTCCCATCCCAATAAACATAGCTCCAGGGAAAAGAGACGTTCCATCGATTACATGTTCCTTAATATATGGAATATCCGGACTAATGATAAATTCTTTTTTCTTCGATATATCAAGCGCCTTAATTCTTTTTGTATAACTCATATCCGAATAGTTATAGATAGAATCCAAGCGATATTCATCTCTAGAAAATTCATAAGTCGGCAAACTGAGTTTTTGGTATTCTTGATTGTTGATTTCCTCCCACTTAATATCTGCTCCGCTTACCCATAGTTGAGCTATTTTTTCGATTTTGTTATCATACAGGAAACGTAAATATTCATTACCTTCTTTACCCTCCAAAAGCAAATCTAAGATTTTGCTTTCATCATTCATGCCAGCATAAACACCCTTTTTCAATTCTCCCTGTAGATACGCTGACATTTTCTCTAATAACTGACTCTTACTCTGGGCTATAAACGCAACTCGGCATCGACAATTCCTTCTTCCACCTTGTAGTACACCTGCGATATCAGCAAAGGTATCCTCTCCATTGGTAATTCGTTCTTCCTGAATATAATCAGCCATTTTCTTAACGTATCGATGCAACCCTTCTTCTGTTTCGTTTGAAATCGGGAATAAAAACTGATCTCCACTAATACTCTTTTTCTTTCCTTTAGGCTCATCAAATGCTTCCATAATTATATGTGCATTCGTTCCCCCGAATCCAAACGAGCTAACACCTGCAATCCACTTTCTCTTACCTGTCTCGTCGATTATTCCTTCCCATTTCTGATTTTCTTGCGGTATATAGAATGGGCTATTCTGAGTTTCGATGTATGGATTTACTTCTTTCATTCCTGCAATCTTGGGAATCATCTTATACTTCATCTGAAGAATTACTTTCAAGACACTCGCTATACCAGCTGCCGCTTCAAGATGACCGATATTCGCTTTTACACTGCCCAACGCACAATACTGCTCTTTTCTTTGAATATTTTGGTCTTGATACATACTATCGAATGCATCTTTCAAAGCATTCACTTCAATAGGATCTCCTAGTTTCGTTCCAGTTCCATGCGTTTCTATGAAAGTAATCTGATCAGCTTGTATACCACATCTTTCATAAAGATTCTTAATTAGAGCAGTCTGCATTAAAGGATTAGGAGCAGTAAAGGAATTTGTCATTCCATCATGATTAACTGCACTCCCCTTAATTATAGCATATATATGATTTCCATCATCGCAGGCCTTTCTATAAGGTTTCAGAAGAAGTACTCCACATCCCTCACCTCTCACATATCCATTTGCACGAGAATCGAACGCCATGCATCTACCATCAGGGCTCAACATCCCATTTTGCCTCAATGCGTAATGCATAAATGGATTCAATAATACGTTTACCCCTCCAGCTATTGCCATGCTACACTCTCCACGTTGTAATGCATTAACCGCATGGTTAATTGCAACCAACGAACTTGAGCAAGCAGTGTTTATGGTTTCGCTTTCTCCGTGAAAATCCAGCAAATATGATACTCTGTTAGCAATTCCACATTGTATATTCCCTGAGATAGTAAAGATATCTGCTTGATCTATATTTCTTGATAAACGATTATAATAATCCGATTCTACAGTCCCAACATAAACAGCAATATCCGCACCCGCCAAAGATTCGGGATTGTATCCTGCATCCTCAATGGTTTTCCAAGATGTTTCAAGAAATAATCGCTGTTGCGGATCCATTTGCGCCGCTTCTCTAGGTGATATGTGAAAGAACGATGCATCGAAAGACCATATATCATTCATAAATGCACCATAGTCTGGATATTCCTTATCATATTGCTTATATTCGAGACAATCCCATCGATCCCTAGGAATACTATCAACAACACATTTTCCTTCTTTAATAATATTCCAATATTCTTCTGCATTATCAGCCTGTGGCATTTTCAAGCCTATACCAATTATTGCAATATCGTTATCATCTACACCGTTGTGTTGTTTTTCTTTCACAATTTGATTTGAATCCATAGATAGTTGTATCATATCGGAGGATACTTCTGCTATTCCATCACCCGTTTTCGTCTCATCACTATCCATATCTACATTATTAGAAAGATAATTGTATATTTCTGCTATTGTTTTATATCTATAACAGATTGCAGGTGTAATCTTAACATGAAGTTCCTCGTTTATTTTTGTACATAATACCGTATAGCGCACAGAATTAAATCCATACATACTAAGCGGCGTATTTATACTTATGGCATCTGCTGGACTTTTTATCACCTCCGCAACAATGCTACGTATCTTTTCCTTTATGTCTAAGGCTTTGGTATCTATGATATTCGATTCATGGGTATTTATTCCCTCATTTATTGTTATAGTCCCTTCTTTACCTTTTGAATTACTTGCAAGATACTTAGCTAGTTCGTTAATGGTTTTATATTTGTAGCAAATTGCAGGTGTTACATTAACACCAAGCAACTTATTGATTCTCATACTAAACACTGTATAGCGAACAGAATTAAATCCCTGATGACCAAGATTTATATCTCCGCTTATGGACGATACATCTTTTTTAAGGACTTCTGCTGCCACTTTTTTTATCACATCAATATATCCTTCTTTATTTAGAGTTGTTCCTTCCAACTCTTGATTATCATTCTCACAATCCATACATCTCTCTTTTGGCTGCAACACTTCTTTCGGTTCAATAATGTTAGCATATTTCTCGATGATTGCAGGAACTGGTAAAGATATAAGAAACTTTCTATTTATTTTTTTATTAGCAGTTAACGGATAATCTCTTAGTCGAATGAATTCGCAAGGAATCATATAATGGGGAAGAAACTCTCGTAGTTTTTTTTCATCCTCTTCTCGATTACGTTCATTATCCGACTGAATAAACGCATACAAAGCATCTTGATTCAAATCATCCTTTCGTATTACTACAATCGCTTTCTCTAAGTTCAGCTTTTCTTGCATGACTCTCTCGATTTCTTCCAGTTCAATACGAAAACCATGATATTTTACCTGATTATCTATACGTCCTAAGTATATTACTTCACCTTCTTCATTTATTTCTGCCAAATCACCTGTTCTGTAAATCTTATCTCCCTTTTTCAAAGGATTCTCAATAAATTTTTCTGTAGTCAATTGCTCCCTTCGATAATAGCCATTCGCAACACCATATCCACCAATATAGAGTTCTCCCGATTGTGAGCCCTGCACCTCCTGCATATTCTTGTCTAAAACCAAAACTTGCGTATTATCTATCGGTTTACCGATATTAATACAATTTTTATCTGTTATATGCTTAATTGTTGACCATATAGTTGTTTCGGTTGGTCCATACATATTCCATAACTCATTACATTGTTTTAATAGTTTGTCTGCAAGTTCTATCGCAAGACTTTCTCCTCCACATAATATCTTTATTGGTAGTTTCTTCTCCCATCCCGCAAGTATGAGCATATTCCATGTTGCTGGCGTTGCCTGAATGACTGTTACATTGGAAGACTCAATCATCTCTCGCAACATAATTCCATCATTAGTTATTTCACTAGGTACAATATTTGTAACACCACCACATATAAGTGGAAGATATAACTCCAATCCTGATATATCAAAACAAACCGTGGTCACGGAAAGAAGGATATCATCTTCTGTAAATCCTGGTTCTTTCTGCATTGATAACAGAAAATTGGAAAGTCCTAAATGGTTTATTACTACACCTTTAGGCTTTCCGGTAGAGCCTGAAGTATATAAAATATAGACTGGATCTTTTTCCTTTAGTTTTTCTGGTTCCTGTACTAACTCTTCTGTCTTGATACTTTCATCTATATAAACTGTTTCGAAAGCTGTTTCCATCAATTGAATAGACATTTTCGTTTCTGTAACAAAAAAAGATATTTGAGCATCTTCTGCCATAAAATCTAATCGTTCAAGCGGATATGTAGAATCCATCGGAATATATATTGCCCCTAACTTCTGCAATGCTACAAAACTAATTAATACTTCATGATTTCTCGGAAGAAGTACACCTACATTCATTCCTTTACGAATTCCCTTATGGTAAAACAAAGCAGCACGTTCATCAATTCTATCTCCTAACTCATGATATGTTATCTGTGTTTCACCTGCTATTATGGCCACTTTATCTTTCTGTTTATTAATCTGTTCACGAATAAGCTGATATACTGTTTTGAATTCATTCATTTCATATGTATTTTTTGTGTTCGTTATTTCTCCCTCCAAATTCTTCATCCTTTTTAAAATGCGTTCTGCGAATTTTCTTGTGTCTTCATTACTACATTTATAATCAACTGTACCTAACTCTTCATTTATAAAATAATTTATTTTACTTGCGGTGTTATCTACTGACGTATTCGAAACATATACAGTAATATATGGTACTATATGACTATTATTTATTGATTTATAACGAGCAAAAATATCTTTTAGATATGAACCATGTTCCTGAATTTCTTGAAGTTCTGACTTCACATTCAATGCCAAATATTCTGGCGCATCAAATTTAAGACAACATGGTACTACTTCTTCAAAGAAAGGATATCCTTTAAACGAAGTATCACAATACCCTATATACTGAGTTGTGGTTATTCCACAGGCGTATAATTCTGCAGCGATAGCCAGAACTAATTTCTCGTTCAAGGACAATTTATGAAAATCACTGCATATATTGTTTACATTAATCATAGTATTATCGTAATGCAATAATTCGTTCCAAATACTGTAATCCATACAATATTTTTCGTATTTCTGCACCCAATAAGATTCTTTTTTCGCCAATGCGGCAATACGCTCTTGTACGTTAATATATTTTTCTTGGTTTATCTCTAAAGAAAAAATAGTATTCTCTTCTGAAAATACTTCATTTATCGCTACTTCCTTACCTTCTAAATCACATAATTCCTTTATCTCTAAAACTCCATCTTTCGTATTTACGAACAAAGCATTTTCTTGCCTTATTGCATATGAAGGATGATGTTGCAGATCCTTTCTTTCAGAAGTTCTGATTTCCTTAACTATATAAATATTTCCTTTATAAGCTATTTTGGGAGTTGCTAACGTGTTATCATATTCACCAAAATCTAAAGAATTAACGAATCTTATTATCGCTTCACTCGTTTCATTCCAATTAATTAGAGATGCCTGTTTCGGCTTTTTCCATTTTCCGTAGTATGTTCTTTCGAACTCGTTCTGTGAATGCTCCACTAAGTCTCCCGATATGATTGCATCTATTAACTCACAAAATCCTTTTACTGCCGCCTGATAGCATTTAATATTTAATGATACTGCTGTTTCATCATCATCTATGTCGATTTCTTTCTGAACAAGAATATTTCCTGCGTCCAGCTTTTCTTCCATTATATGCCATGTTATTCCATGCTTTTTTTCTCCATTCATTATCGCCCATGATGTCGCATGGATTCCCGCATAGGTTGGAAGCAATGCATCATGATAGTTTATAGCTGCCTTCTTTGGTTTTGTAATAATTTCCCTTGGTAATATATCAAGATATACAATACTGAAAAGATAATCGAACTCCATCTTTCCAACTTCCATGATTTCTGTTTCTGGAATTATAAGAATTCTATTATTTTCACTCCATAGTTCTACTTCGAAATCGGATGTAACTATTCCCTGTATCTTAAATCCGTTATCTAGTAAATATTCACCACAAGGGATAATTAAAGAACCATTTCCAATAATTACTACATCGTGTTTTCTATTTTCCATTGCGCTTCTTCCTTATAGTACATCTTTAAGTGTCAATCCAATCCTCGAAAGAACATCTTCAAGGATTTCGTTTGTAATTGGCGTATTTATTAATTCCAATGCACGTTCACGTTTCATTTCTCCATTCCTGACTAAAGCACTAATTTCTGTTTCATGTTGAGAGTATCCAAAATGTATCCGAGCAAGATACTGTGAAACGTAGTTAAATAGACAATTAGTTGAATCTTTTGGCCAACTATTTGAAGGCAAACGGAAATCATAGTGTTCTTTCAAAAATGTAATAATTGCCTGTTCATCGTATTCAATATACTCAAAAGGATTAATCTGATAAATAGAATCGAAATTTTCGTATAAATACATTGCGTGATTGCTCACGATTTCAGCAATTTTTTCATATTCAGGTTTCTGAATCAATGCTTCAATTGTGTTTCTGTCGGATTCGTCGAAAATCCAATACAATTCAGATGAACGAGAATAAGCTTGCCCTTTTGTATATCCGCCTAATAACATTTTTATATCATACTTCTGAGCTATTTCTCTTAAATAAATATCTATCATTTCATGACATATTCGACAATAATATATGGGCTTTTTCGTTAATAACAGTTCCTTAAAAATATTCCTGAGTTCATTTGAACGGAAAGATATGAAGTCAATATTCAACTTTTCAACTGCACTATGAATGTTATGAAACATTTCAGGTACACAAAAACCATTATCAACAAATACTGCAAGCGGATTCAATCCAAGTACCGCTTTAGCAACATGCAAACACATAATACTGTCTTTACCGCCTGAAACAGCTACCATGCAATCATATTTCCCATGAGATTCCTGTAACTGTGAAGATATTATTTTCTTTAATTCATTGATACCGTATACTTCGTTTTCTGCCATTGAATGAGAAACTTTAGCTTCTTGACAGCAATTACATACTCCATAACTATCAAATATAATATGTCCATCTGTTTCTGGCATAATACATTTCTGACATCTACATTTTTTCATTTTTCACTTGCGAAAAGCATTGATTAGTTAGTGAACTTCTTTCTTTGCTTTTCTTTTCTCCTTTTAGTTTTTATCGATAATTAAGCCCACATATTTAGGGGCAGTCCTAACATTGACATTTCGTATTCTCTTGTTCCTATCTCATATCTATCATCCATCGTGCCACAATCAAAGGTGTAACATTTCCTATACTAATTCAGATATTCACATTCTTTTCGATATCAAAGATAGATATTTTGCAGTCTCTTTCATAATATAACGATTTATATCGACCACCTTTCTGTTATTCAACAATGAGTATTCGGTGCTTTTCACCCAGTCGTTAAATGCTCCAAGCGACTTTCCACACTGTATCTGATAATCAATTTTTCTTTCCTGTATTCCTTCTATTGCGAACTTCGTACTGTTTCTAAAATACCATTGTATTACCACAAGTAACTGAAACTTCTTATCTACAATCAACCTTTGATAATCCTTTTCACTATTGGCTTTATAATATGTTTTCTCTTCCTCGAGAATATTTTCTAATTTTGTTTTATAAATCGAGCATTCTAATTGCTCCTTTACCTCTTCTTCTATGTCTTCAATAGAATCATGGTGCTTATAAATGTCATATAGTTTATTGGCTCTTCCAGTAAAAAATGTACCCTTTTTTACTACCTGTACTTGCGACCCATACTCCAACATATCACCAGCAGGTGCATAGTCTGTATCTTGTACTTCCAAACCACATAACATATTCTTAACAATCCTGCTAGTACCTGCCTCTAATGTACACTGATTTATTGAACCGGTCATTATGAAATCAGCATCTAGCGCAAACATCATCGCAGCCCCTTGTGGTGTACCAATCCCACCAGCTGCCCCAACATGTATAATTTTTCGATAAGAATACTCCTTGCTAATGTTTTCTCGCATTCTTTGTATGACAGGCAACAATACCATGCTATTGCCTCTATCTGTATGTCCACCTGAGTCAGCCTCAACACATATATCATCTGCAACCGAAGTACTTCGAAGTAATATTGCCTGTTGATCTGATATTTCGTTATGTTGGAGAAGATCCGAAATAATATTATCTGGTGCAGGTTTCATGAAAATCTCAGCAACTTCTGGCCTTGATACTTTTGCGATAATATGGTTTTTCCTTACAACTTTTCCATTTATTTCACTCAATCCCATAGCAATATAGCGTATAAGAGATTTTGTCAAATATATGTAACCAGAAGCTTCAATAACTCTAACTTTCTTTTCCAACAGGAAATCAATTAGCCTTTCCTCTTTCCCGCTATTGGTTAAATCTGATACAATGTTAACACCAAATATTTTTTCGCCTACACATTCTTGTATTAAGCAAATATCTTTTTGAATTTGTTCAAACGAAACCCCTCCTGTTCCATAAAACCCCAAGATATTCGAGTTGCTCAAATTGATTATCATTTCTTTTGAAGAAATTGCCTTATACATTCCACCGATTATGCAATTAAAAACAAGACCATACCGTTCTCTAAAAGTTGCTTTACCCAAATCTTCTACAGTTATATCATTTCTGTTCGTTTTCTCTTTTTGTTTTACGACATAATCACTTTGAATAGATTTAATCATATTCAATAATATATGAGTGTTCCCTATCTCAACAAAGTGTTTCACCCCGTTATCCAAAAGATATTTTATCGTCTCCGCCCATCTCACAGACGAATTTATCTGTTCAATCAAGAACTCTTCTGTGCGATTCCAATCGTATTCATTGGCATTTATATTAGCGATTACTGGTATCCGACCTTTTTGAAACTCACAATTTCTCGCCACCACTGCAAACTCCTCTTTAGGACGTGTCATATATGGAGAATGAAAAGCTCCGCTTACATTCAATATACTGTACCTTATACCTAAATCTTGAAACACTTCCCTTCCTCGCATAATATCTTCTTCTTTTCCCGACACAATAAATTGTTTTTCTGTGTTAAAATTGCCTATATAAAGATTCAAATCAGAATGTTCTTTTAAAACCGTCCGCAGTTCATGCTCCGGCATACCTATTACTGCAGCCATAGCTCCCCCACTAACTTTCCCCATTAGCTCCCCTCTTTTTTTTACTAACTTTAGGCCAGTTTCAAAGTCAAAAACATTCGCAGCAAACAAAGCATTATACTCTCCAAGACTGTGTCCTGCGACATAATCCGGCTCTATTCCGGTTTGTTTAATATATTCAAGATATGCAAGGCAGTTTACTACATAAATTGCCACTTGTGTGTATGCAGTAAAATTTAATCGATTATCCGGATTTTCTAGGCATAACTCTTTAATAGAATAACCTAAAACCTGATCAGCAATTGATACATATTCAGGATATTTTTCGAAAAGTTCCTTACCCATCCCCTTTTTTTGTACACCCTGTCCAGGGAAAACAAATGCAATCATTTTTTTCACTCCTTATATTTTTCATATTTTGACATTACATTTATACTTATTATGTTACTTAAACTGAAATAGATTTTTTTGGTTTTTCCTCATTCTAAATTCGACAAACTGTTTTTCGTCGAAACCGAAATATATATTATTGTGTTTGATATACTCCATAGAACATCCTGGCAAAGCACCATATGTATGAGCAGGATATATCTTTATATGCTCATCTATTCTTTTCTTTAATTTTTGAACACTTTGATACATACTTTTTACTGAACCACCTAATCCTGTACATATACCGCAACCTTCTATGAAAACAGTATCTCCTGTAAACAATTCGCTCTCAACCAGAAAGCAAGTACTTCCTGCTGTATGCCCGGGTGTTAAAAGACATGATATTCTTGTATCTCCAACGTTCAAAACATCTTCATCTTCGAATAATTGCAGGTTGTTACAATCATAAAAGTAATAATCTGCTTCCATCTTGGAAATATATACATCGCAATTGTATAATGCAACAAGGTCATTTACTCTTCTGATATGATCTTCATGACTATGTGTAAGAAGAACTTTATCGAGAGATATATTCCACCTTGATATCGCATCTGTAATCTCGCAAAGATCACATGCTGGATCGATAATTGCAGCTGAGCTACTTAATTTATTGACAATGATATATACATTGTTCTTTGTAAAACTTTGATCTTTTAAAATTATTAGATTATGTGTTCTTTGACTCATACCGGTCCTCGCTTTATCATAAAAATTTCAGCCTATACAATACATCAAACGGCTATTATGTCATTTTTAGAATGGTTCGTTCCCCTCATTATAATTCAATACACCTTAGCCATCTTGATGGTCACTTTGCATAGTTCGATATTAAAACTTTCGAAACCTGTTATATCGTTCCTTAGCAATCAGATTGGGGTTTATGCCCTCATACTTCATAAGAAATGAATTGATATTTGTATCTAAATCTTCACATATACTTTCCATATTATTGACGGTAACTGGCGTTTTCTCGAATATTATCCTATCAATGATATTCAACTCATATAAATCTTTCGCACGCATGTTCATTTTGCTAGCCGCTTCTGCAGCCCTAGAATTATCCTTCCAAATAATGCTAGAATAACTTTCAGGTGTAAGAATAGAATAGACTGCATTCTCGAGCATCCACACTTCATTACCTATTCCCAATGCCAGCGCACCGCCACTCCCCCCCTCTCCAATGATTATTGATAAAGTTGGCGTTTTTAACGTTCCTAACTTTTTGAGAACATTTGCAATAGCAACACCTTGACCGTTTATTTCAGATTGTTTTCTACAATCTGCCCCAATGGTGTCTATAAAGAAAATTATAGGCCTTCCAAACTTTTCAGCCTGTTCCGCAAGTCTGATTACTTTTCTATATCCTGCTGGTAATGCCATCCCGAAATTTCGGTATATAGCATCTTGAATGTTCTTTTTTCCTTTTTGATTTCCGATTATTGTAACTGGCATGCCATGAAATAATCCAATCCCTCCAATAATTGCATGATCTTCTCCTCCGATTCGATCACCATATAACTCAAAATAATTATCGAATAGCTTATCAATGTAATTCCTACAGGTAGGTCTATCAAGACTTCTAGCAATTTCAACTGTTTCCCATGCAGTTCGGTTTTTTACAACATCAAATACACGTTTATTCCTATTCGGTTTTACTAATGCTACTTTATTTCGCAATGTAAAGAGCTTTGGTTTCCTCCTCTGTCGTCTGTGCATATCTAACAAAGTAATTAATTTATCTCTGAGTTCCTGTCTTGTTACTACATCATCAATGTATCCGTGATTTTTTTGGAACTCTGCTGTTTGGAAATCATCAGGTAGTTTTTCGCCTGTATTTTGTTCAACAACTCTAGCACCTGCAAAGCCAATCATAGCGCCTTTCTCTGCCAGAATAATATCTCCTAACATTGCAAAACTAGCTGTCACACCACCCATAGTTGGATTGGTAAGAACAGATATGTATAATCCCCCTGCATCATCAAACACTTTTACAGCATTTGCCGTCTTTTCCATCTGCATTAAAGAAATCATACCTTCCTGCATTCGAGCTCCACCTGAACAACAGAATAGGATAACAGGTATTTTTCCCCTCGTAGCCACTTCGAATAGTCTTGTCACTCGTTCTCCTACGATATATCCCATGCTGCCCATTAGAAATCTACCATCCATTACTCCAATCGCAACGTGATGGCCTCCAATTGTCATCTCTCCCGTAGTAATAGCTTCACCTAAATTATATTTAGTCGAGATTTCGCGTATCTTTTCCGTATATCCTACATCTTTTACCTGTTCCGGATATTTAATATCATAATGATATTCACGAAAAGACCCTTCATCTGCCAGACTCTCTATTCTTCTATATGCATGTACACGAAGGTAATTACCGCACTTAGGACAAATTGAATAGTTTGCCTGTACTACACTTTTTTCAAATGTTGATTTACACTTCTTACATGTCCTATATTCTATTTTCTCCATCTTTCCCTCCTTGATTATCGTGGAATTATTTAGTAATCATTATTCACACTTTGGACATATTTGCCCATTTCTAGGTGTTAAATATAAAGCCACTAGTTGTCAATATTATTGATATTTTCCTATGTTGACCAATTCTTTATAATAGCAGACACTTTATCTCCGAATCGATAATTCGATTCCCTACTAGTATTAAGTTACTTAACCCTCTACTATTCTCTTCTAAAGTTATTTTTCAATTCGCATTTTCTATCTAAGATATGATTCCCTCGGAGATATATTTGCCATAATACAAAAATGAACGATGAAAATCATATTTTATTATTTTATTGGATAGTTGTTGTTTACTTCTCTCGCCAATCCGATGTTGGTGTCTTCCTTTTGTGATATTATATTCATGAGAGAATTCATAGTATATTCTCGTCCGTTTCATGTTTGCATCACTATGTTTCTTTGATCAGTCATTTCTTAACTTACATAATCAAACCTTCATACGCGAACAAATCCTTTCCGCAATGATTACTTGAATCCTTTATCCTAAACAACTCTCGCAAAACAAATACTGCATCCATCATTATTTCTTATCATCTCTGCAATTATTCATTACATTATCCAATAGCGGTTTCTTCATAAGGCGTAGTGAGCGCTTAGCCTCTTCAACATAAAGCGAAACATCCTCGGTTTCAACAACATTATTTAAAAACACAACCGTTTTCTGCCACGGAAATCCAGACAAACATAAGATTCCTTTCCAATAAATCACTTTGTTATCCCTATACTTATTTATTGTATATATTATCTTATCCGCATAATCCGCTTCAGCAATATTAGTATTGTAGAATGCCATATATCCGATTGCATCTAAAATCTCTGAGATTTTATCTTCATCTTGACTATCTAAAACATTTATCAACACTGGCATCACTTTAATATCCATACGTGCTAAACTTCTTGAAATAAAATCCCTTGCTAACGGAAAACTGATTTTTTTCGATGGTCTGTCTGGCAATTTCTTATGCTGATTGTTTCCTATTTTTCCGATATATTTAATCATCTCCCGTGCAGTTATCTCTCCTCCTCTTTCTAGGGCTGCACCCATCTCTATCCTAGTGTATAGACTCTTTTCTTTTATCAATTTCTCAAGTATTATTTTCGATAACTCTTCTTCGTTTATATTATAAGAAAGCGAAAGCGCCTTCACTGCTGATGAACGAATACTCGGCACCTTATCATCTAATAGACTAAGTAATTCTTTCTTTCCCTTGCCCGTGAATACACTGATATCATCATTTTCGATATATCCTCTCTTTCTAAGCGTTTCGATATCCGAATTCATTAATTGACCTCCTCGTCATATCTAATACTATATCCCATTTCATTATCTTGAAAACTCATAAACTACCAATATGTCTGAAATTCTTTTGTCTATCTTTCTAGCATCACTAGTACATTCTGCATCATTCATGGTTGTGGATGCGAGAAGAGGACTTTCCGTTTTCTTTTCGAAATGATTGGTAAATGTATACATCTTTATTATTCTTACTACCTGTAACTGCAATATACATAATAAGAAAAAACTTTTTTTTAAGTATATCACACTATTACAAACAAATACATATGAAAACACAAAATTTGACAAGAAAACACAGGCATTACAATGCCTGCCAGGCTGTAGACAAAGTCCCGGCACTCGCCGGGATTTTCTACATGTGTGCCGAGCATGGCACTAATCTTGCTGGCGCAAGTCCAGCCACGGATATTTCGTGTTATTGACTCTTATGTTGAATCGCTTGATTTGAAAGAATTGGGATTTACTGAATATAGTGGAACAAACAGAGGACAAGCTCCATATGGGCGCTCCGATTTACTAAAACTGCATATTTATGGATATTTTAATAACATTCGTTCAAGTAGACTTTAGAAGTTGAAGCAAAACGAAACATAGAGCTTATGTGGCTTATTAATGCAATTACACCAGATCATGGAACTATTGCAAGATTCGTGCAGAAAAACAAAGCTGCATTTCATAACACTTTGCAAAATTTAACGCTTATTCTAAAAGGATGGGACTTAATTGACGGAAAGCTCATTGCCATAGATGGGACAAAAATCAAGGCTCAAAACAGTAAGGTTTCCATTTGCTGTCGCACTACTGCTGTATTGGTTAGGGCAATCACTGACATATGCCATATCACCTATCACTTCTGTTCCTTTTATTCCATTTTTCTGTGCTTTTCTATCAATTTCGGTAGTTCCGGACCATCCGTCGCTGCTCCATCTGTTACGCTTATCCATACGATCAGACGTTCTTCTGTCATTGCGAGATGATTTTTATACCCATAAAACGTATTGGACGTTGTTTTATGCCCAAACCGTGTATTTTTATCATCTTTGGACCGGATTTCTTTGATCTGCTCGTCTTCAAGAAGTTCTTTTATCTCCTGATAGAGTTTCTGTATTTTCCCATTTTTGCAGGTTTCTATTCCTTCCACCAGAATCCGGAGCAGTTCCTTCGTATAGGAAATCTCTTCTTCAAGTCCAGCTTCTAGAGATGGTTTCTCCTGAAATTTCTCTGATAATTCAAAATCTGTTTTATAAATTTCTTTCCGGAGTTGTTTACTCATGTTCCGCAAAATCTACGTAGAAGATTTTGCTCGGACAGATGCGGTTGTATGGGTAGAATCTACGATAATGGTCCCCGATTTAATCAGACCTTTGTCCAGTGCCTGTTGAATTGTTTCTTTCAGCATGTCCTCCAGAATATCTTCTGTAATACGCGTTTTTCTGAATTTCGTGAGAAGACTGGAATCTATCATCTTTTCTTCTGGTTCCAGATCAAGGAAAATTTTATATGCCATGTCTGTCTGGGCACTGTTGATCAGGGTTTCATCAGAAAGATCGTACAGCTTTTTTAGGAAAAGCTGTTTAAACATCATTTCCGGTTCCTTCGCCGGACGACCGAAATTTTCACAATACTGCTTACGGAGCATTGGATTTACAAAACTGAAATCTACATTTTCTTTTATTCTGCGTAAAAGATGATCTGCTGGAATGATTACATCGTAAAGCCCATGGTATGGTGACAATGATAATTTTAACTATGAATAATCTTTTAACATGGTAGTTCCTCCTTACTTATGATTTTATTATCTATAAATGAGCAAGTTCGTGATTTTGCATAAAAGAAAGACACCTTAAATTCGATTATGTTGTATAATGAAAGTGACCAAACAAACATTGCAACATTTACGAAAGAAGGTGTCTCTCGCAAATACTATACATCATTCTACATTCATATACAACCAGTTTAAGAAATTAAATTTATGCAAATCTTTTTCGAACAGGGTGAGCCGTCATCTCATGAGCATCCTGATCAGTATTTTTATTTCAGGGCATCATGGAAAGACCACCGACTTTGCGCAAAACAGTTCCTGTCACAGAACTACAATCGCCCATTTTCTCAATTCCGGGAAATGGGATGATTCCTTACTTGAGGATGCTTTAAAATCCTCCGTGGTTGAAATTATTTATTCAGAAGCGCGGCGTACCGAAAAGCCTGTTTTCTGTATTGTGGATGATACCATAGCTTCAAAGACAAAGCCTTCGTCACAGGCTCTGCATCCAATTGAAGATGCGTATTTCCACCAGTCCATTTAAAGGGAAAACAGGATTACGGCCACCAGGCAATTGTCGTTATGCTTTCCTGCAACGGCATTGTCCTGAATTATGCTTTTATACTGTACAATAAATCCATTTCTAAAATTGATATTGTACAAAACATTGCAAAAGAACTGCCTGAACCTCCGGTCATGTCATATTTTCTTTGTGACTGCTGGTATGTTTCTGAAAAAATAATCAACACATCTGCACAGAAGGGATTTCATACCATTGAAGCTTTAAAAACAAACCGGCTGCTATACCCATCAGGAATGAAAAAGAAACTCCGTGAACTTGCCGCTGAATTATCGGTAACACAGGAGGGATTTGACCTTGTGACAGTCAAAAACCGAAAGTATTATGTGCACCGGTATGAAGGAAACCTTAATGGTATAGAAAATGCAGTTGTTCTTTTAAGCTATCCTGAAAAGGCATTTGGAAATCCCAAGGCACTGCGTGCTTTTATCAGCACAAACGTGGCGTTATCAACACTAGAGATCCTTTCCTGCTATGTGTGCCGATGGCCGATCGAGGTATTTTTCAGACAATGTAAAAACCGTCTGGCACTGGGTACATACCAGATACGTTCCTCAAAGGGGATCCAGAGATACTGGTTGCTTATGTCAATGGTACATTATATCTGTGTTACAGGCACTGGGAAATATCAGTCTTTCCAGGAAGGATATCAATTGATTCGCAGTACCATTCAACAGGAAAAGGATCAGTATCTGTTTCAGTGTGCAAAATCCAGCGCTGATTTTGAAGCATTTATGAAATTAGCAGGATAATTTTGTGCATTTTTTCAAATTTGCTCATTTATAGTTATTATAATAGAGACACTAAAAAAGCCCAATTCTTTTTTGAATTAGACTTTTTCAGTGTCCTTTATTTACTGGGGGTGTAGCTGTTTTTTCACTTTCCAACTGTCAAAGATGGGATTCTACATTATTCGGGGCTATCTGTCAACCAATGCATATGAAACTCGATCTATTCATTCCTTAATGGATTCATAAAATCGTATATTTAGACAAGCAAATATTTGACGCAAATCTCTAACTATGGTAAACTGATAGCCTGTAACAGATACAAATCCTTTTCGCAAGTGAATTACTATCAGTAATATACAAACACTATTCTAATAATAATTATCGGTGGGATGAAAATGACTATTAATTGCATGAATATAAAAAATATCTCTTCAGATGAATACCACTACTTTATGAATATCGTATCAAAAGAAAGAAGCAATAAAGCAAATCATTTTCGTTTTATGAAAGATGCATACAGATGTGTATTTGCCGAAATATTACTCAGTTATTGCTTATACGAAACATTTAACGAAAAAGTCAGTATCGACTTGAAATATAACAAGTACGGAAAACCTATAATGAGAAATCTTAGCAACTTTTCTTTTAACATCTCTCATTCTGGCGATTGGGTTGTAGTAGCCTATGGAAAAAGCGAAGTCGGTGTTGATATTGAAAAAATACAATCAAATGAATCACCTATTCTGGATAGCATCTTGAGTGAAGAAGAAACAAAATATGTATATTCGGATGAAGAAAAGCGAAATTCACGATTCATAGAAATATGGGGAGCCAAAGAGAGTTATATAAAGTATCTTGGAACCGGCCTTTCAACCGCAATGAATTCTTTTTCAGTAAACATACCAGAATGTACAATTATCGATAATAATAGGACATTCAACAATAAAATACACGTTGAAAGTATTTTATATGACAAAGACTATTACTTAACTATATGCAGCGAAGAAAAGAACATAGTAATTAGAGAAGTAACTCTAAAAGATATATATGATAAACTCATGCTTTAATGACACACCTCGTTTCAATGCTACTACTAATTAATCGTTATTTTATTAATATACTTTTGTCTTTGAATACTAAATATTTACAAATAACTCGATGAACTATTTCTTTGCATACTTATAAATACTATTGCATATACCCGTAATTCGGTTAACCTTGTCCCCATCACAGATATAAGGAGATTATAGCTATGAAGGAATATAAAAAAGTTAGAGAGATTCAAGGATTAAACTGGGATGGTCCTAATTGTATACGCACATCTGAAGAACTTTCCTAACTAATTGATACTGTTGGTCCCCTTCCCCCTATTTAAAAACAATATCAAAGGAGTTTTTATTGAGGAGCGTACAGCGACTGAATATTGGTGGACAAAAGATATAGAAAGAGACCCTTGGTTGTTGCGTGTTAAGTTAGCACAGAACGATAATCTTGTGTATGGAAAATTTTTTAAAAATAAAGCGGGCTTCATTTTCCAAAATGGCTCCCTGTTTTCGCCAATTATCGACGTGACAGATATGATTTTGCTACTTTATATAAAGAAGGTTTTGTAAATATTAGATATAAGAAAACTATGGATTTATTCGAGCATAAGATGCTAATTTCTTCCATCAACTTAAGAAATGATGCAGGATACGGTAAATGTGGTGAAAAAACTTTAATGGTATTCTGAATGAATTACAAAAACAACTATACCTTGTACTCCGTGAATTCTACAAAAAACGGAATGATAATGGGCTGGAATATGGCTTTTACGTAGGATACTATTCAAAACTAGAGAGTATTATACTAATTGCTCAGGAATTTTATTATTGTATTAGTATCTGTGATTGGATATAATTCTAGTAAATAG
>OBUZ01000589.1_pt1 | contig 18642 bp, 15 predicted proteins | sample 1494961 | NCBI WGS metagenome assembly OBUZ01 (sample SAMEA2579939, study PRJEB22360) | human gut metagenome | biome: human gut; feature: human-associated habitat; material: faeces | place: Denmark | collected 2008/2010
CCGTTCTTATCACTGGTGCTGGCCGTGATCGCGGCTCACGCGGTTCTGGGTCCTGTGGGCTGGGCCGTGGGTTCCTGGGTCTCAAAGGTGGTTTACGCAGGGCTTACCTCAAGCTTCCGCTGGTTATTCGCTACCGTATTCGGTTTTATCTATGCACCGCTCGTAATCACCGGTCTTCACCATATGACCAATGCCATCGATTTGCAGCTGATGGCGGAGTTTGGAGGCACCATGCTGTGGCCGATGATCGCTTTATCCAACATTGCACAGGGATCTGCAGTACTCGGCATGATCTATTTACAGAAGCATAACGAAGAGGCGAAGCAGATATCCATTCCGGCATGTATTTCCTGTTATCTGGGTGTCACGGAGCCGGCGATCTTCGGTGTCAACTTAAAGAGGGGATTTCCATTTATCTCCGCCATGATCGGTTCCGCGATTGCGGCCACCGTATCCGTGGGAAGCAACGTTATGGCGAATTCCATCGGCGTAGGCGGAATTCCCGGAATCCTGTCCATTCAGCCGCAGTATATGGGAAGATTTGCTGTCTGTATGCTGATTACCATGGTGGTCCCATTTGTGCTGACGGTAGTAGTTGGTAAGAAAAAAGACGTTCGGTAAATAAGTGGAGGAGAATATGAAAGACTTCAGGAAATCGTGTGTATATCAGATCTATCCAAAGTCCTTCCGGGACACGACTGGTAATGGCGTCGGTGACTTAAACGGAGTCACAGAGAAACTGGACTACTTAAAGAAACTGGGAGTCGATTATCTGTGGCTTACGCCCTTCTTCGTCTCGCCGCAGAATGACAATGGATACGATATTGCGGACTATTACCACATTGACCCGCTGTTCGGCACCATGGAAGACCTGGACCGCCTCATTAAAGAGGCGGCTGACCGGGGCATGGGACTGATGTTTGACATGGTGTTCAACCATACCTCGACCCAGCACGAGTGGTTTGCCCGGGCGCTTAAGGGAGAGAAGGAGTACCAGGACTACTATATTTTCCGGAAAGGAAAAAAGGGGTTTCCCCCCACCAACTGGCAGTCCAAGTTCGGCGGCAGTGCCTGGGAGTACGTGGAGGAGCTGGGGCAGTATTACCTTCATCTGTTTGACCGGACGCAGGCGGACTTAAACTGGGAGAATCCGAAGGTGCGGGAAGAGATCCGCAGGGTTCTTCTCTTCTGGAAGAAGAAGGGAATCCGTGGTTTTCGTTTCGATGTCATCAATCTGATCTCCAAGCCCGCGTACTTTGAGGATGACGACGAGGGAGACGGCCGCAGATTCTATACAGACGGCCCCCGGGTGCATGAGTATTTAAAAGAGATGGTGAAGGAGACCGGCCTGTATGAGGACGATATCATCACTGTGGGGGAGATGTCCTCCACCACAATCCATCACTGTATCCAGTATACCAACCCGCAGGAACAGCAGCTGAAGATGTGCTTTAATTTCCACCATCTGAAGGTAGACTATAAAAATGGGGACAAATGGTCTCTGATGCCCTATGATTTCATGGGCCTGAAAAAGATTTTTCACACATGGCAGACCGGTATGGCCGAGGGCAGCGGATGGAACGCCGTGTTCTGGTGCAACCACGACCAGCCGAGGGCGGTATCACGGTTTGGGGACGAAGCGAGATACCGGAAGCAGTCGGCCAAGATGCTGGCGACGGCCATCCACGGCATGAGAGGAACGCCCTATATCTACCAGGGGGAGGAACTGGGCATGACTAACGCCGGTTTTACCTCCACCGATCAGTACCGTGATGTGGAAAGCCTGCATTATTTCGATATTCTGAAGGAAAGCGGAATGGAGGAAGCACGGATTTACGAGGTGCTGCGCCAGCGGTCCCGCGACAACAGCCGAACTCCCATGCAGTGGAGCGATCAGGAGTATGCCGGCTTTACAAACGGCGTGCCCTGGATCGAAGTCAACCGGAACTATAAAGAAATCAATGCGGGAGAATGCCTGGAAGACAGCGATTCCATTTATTACTACTATCAGAAGCTGGTCGGCTTGAGGAAAGAGTACGACGTCATCAGCGAAGGCGGGTACGAACCGGTACTGGAGGATCATGAGGCAGTATTTGCCTACAAAAGGACGTACGGCGGTGATACGCTGCTGGTCCTGACTAATTTTACCGACAGAAGCCAGACCATAGCGGCGGCAGATTTAAAGCTTCCGGATGAGGATCTGACGAAATACAGAACGCTGATTGCCAACGATGGGGCAGAGAGGGAGAGCAAGAAGATCCGGCTTTCTCCATATGGAGCCATTATGCTGATCAGAGAGTGATACGGAACGCTTTTTAGGAAGATAAATGGACCATATAAAAAACAGCAGGGCAGCACCGAAGAAACTGATAATCCCTTTTTACAAACCGGAATTATCAGTTCCTTCGGTGCTGCCCTGCTGTTTTATATTTTGCCTAAATACCCAAGGTATGATCGAGCAGTATTTTCACCCCCATAATCACCAGGATCAGCCCGCCTGCAAACTCGGCTTTGGACTTATATCTGGTGCCGAAGACATTGCCGACCTTGACACCTATGATGGAGAGGACAAAGGTGGTGGAACCGATGAAGGAGACAGCCGGAACGATGCGTACCTGCAGGAAGGCGAAGGTGACGCCGACGGCCAGCGCATCGATGCTGGTGGCGATGGCAAGCAGAATCATATTGCCCGGCGCCACGGAGCAGTCCACGCATTCCTCCTCTTTATTCAGGGACTCCCGGATCATGTTGAATCCGATGATGCCCAGAAGGATAAAGGCGATCCAGTGGTCGATGGAAGTGATGGCCTCTTTAAACTGAGATCCCAATATGTAACCGAAAAGCGGCATGCCCGCCTGGAAACCGCCGAAATAGAGTCCGACGATGACTGCGTTTTTCCAGCTCATCCTCTGCATGGAGAGTCCCTTACAGATAGAAACGGCGAAGGCGTCCATAGAAAGGCCCACCGCGATAATGAACAGCTCAATTAATGACATGTGATATTCCTCCTGCGTATAAGCTTAATAAGTATATGATGCGGAGAACAAAAAAAGACTTATCTGCAGGCAGCGAAAAACCCGCAGACAAGTCTCATCTTTTTTGCATAAAAGCAAGTTAAGCAGGACCAGATAGACAGACGCTATCAGTATGTTGACCCTGCTGCACGCCGCATCCCTGACCCGTGGGAGACGTGCTGACTACTCCCTCATCTTCCGTTTATTCTAATGGATTTTACTGGGTATGTCAAGCGCAAAACATCAAAGCTTACCGAAGCTCCGGCCAGAATTCCTTATTAGCCTCAATCATCTCATCCAGAATGGCCTTTGCCACCGTAGCCGACGGCACCGTTTTATTCATGGAAAAGGCTTTCCATACCTTTTCATAGGAGCCTTCGATGCCTCCGGCGACCAGAAGCTTTTCCGATGCCAGCTGCTGTTCCATCAGTCCCTTATAGTAGTCGCCGATGGACCCCTGACAGATTACCTCCGGACCATTTTTACCGATATAGGCAGGAACCTCGACCATGGCATCCGGTGCGATATTCTCGATGGCCCCGTTATTCTGTACAATCACGATGAATTTCTTCTTCGTGTCATTTTTAAGAGCCATAGCGAGATCCGCGATGTAGTTGCCGTGGGCGCCGTGGTAGAATGCCTTTGCAGTCACCTCTCCGGTCTTGATATAATGGTCAATTCCCTCAAACAGATCCTTTTCTCTGGAGTCCATTACCTCATTGGCTCTCGTATACTCCGGATTGGATTCTTCCACTACATCCTTGGACAGCAGATAGTACTGCAGATACGTATTGGGCAGATACTCCGGATTCGACTGCAGGACCTTATACACATTATTCCAGGTATGGATCCAGGAGGCGTTTAAATGGCGTTCTCCCACGCGGTCGTGTTCCTTAAGCTTCTCCAGCACATCCGGCGGCAGAAGCGTCTTGTTCTTCATAACGTATTCGGTAATTTCCGCCTTTAAATCTCTGCCCTGATACGTGATATCCGTAAACCAGCCAAAATGATTCAGCCCGAAATAATTGACATCAAAGTCTGTAAAATTCGGAATATCTAAACATCTGCCCACCATCTCCAGGATTGCAATCGGCATATCACAGATGTTGATAATCCGGGCATGGGGGCGCAGCGCCCGGCACGCTTCCGATACCACAGCCGCCGGATTGGAGTAGTTTAAGATCCAATGGTCGGGGGCCGCATACTTCTCCACGTCATCAATCACCTGAATCATGGGAAACAGCGTGCGCAGGCCGTAGGCCAGTCCGCCGCAGCCACAGGTCTCCTGTCCCACACAGCCGTGACGCAGCGGGATCTTCTCATCCTTTTCTCTCATGGCGTATTTCCCTACGCGCATCTGGGCAAAGATAAAGCTGGAATTCTCGTACGCCGTCTTTTTGTCCGTCGTTACCGTCAGGCGAATCGGAGACTTCATATCCTTTAAGATCCAGTCTACCACCAGACTCACCTTATACTGGCGCTCTTCATCAATATCAAACAGCCGTACTTCCTCTACCTCCAGTTCCTTCTGTCTTAAAGCAATGGATTTTACGATTCCCGGTGTAAAGGTGCTGCCTCCGCCTACAATTGTGATTATCATATTATTTCCTCTCTTTCTGCGGCCATGCCGCTCCATGAATGTTCTGTATTCTACATGCGCTCCAGCATATCCTCCACCTGGCTTTTTACAGCCGGTACCTGCATACCGAATACGATTTGTATATCAGTGCCGTTTTTCTTAATTCCGCTGTTTTTCATGGTATTGATCAGGTCATCCCTGATTAAGCTGCCATCCTTTACCACCACCCGCAGGCGTGTAAAACAATTGTCCAGCGACTCGATATTCGCCTTGCCGCCAAGTCCTTCTATTAACTTCCGAATGGGTTCATCCTTTGACTGGCTGGCTGCCGAATCGCCGCTGCCCGCGTCCTCTGCTATAAGCTCTCTTCCCGGCGTCTTAAGGTTCAGTTTCTTAATCAGAAAAACGAAAAGGAAATAGTATCCGACTGCGGTCACCGCTCCCAGAAGCAGCAGCAGCGGCCAGTTGGTCTTCTCCACACCCAGGGCCAGATTGGAGATCATAATGTTGACGATGCCGCCGCTGGTGGAGGCCGGAATGCTGAGGACCTTTAACAGCACCAGCATGCCGCCGCTGATCAGGGAGTGAACGACAAAGAGCAGGGGAGCTGCAAAGACGAACAGGAAATCCATCGGTTCTGTAATTGCCGATAATATGGCTGCCAGCATAAGCGGGAACATGACTGCTTTTGTATTCTCCCGGTTTTCCTTTCTCGCGGTCGTGATAAAGGCCAGGCCGATTCCGATATATGGGAATAAATTATTGAATGTGTAGCTGTTATAATAGGTGGACGGTGAAAATGGTACTCCCGGCATGTTCATCTCCGCTACCCGGATCGGATAAGCGCCGGAGATGATCTGGTCTCCAAGCACCAGGGTTCCGCCCACATCGGTAAACTGGAACGGTGCGTACACTAGATGGTGAAGTCCCGTAGGCACCAGAAGCTTGTTAAGCAGGCCGTATATGTAAAGTCCCACATTGCCGCTGCTCTTGATTAAATCGGTCAGAGCCGAGATCCCCCGCTGAACCACCGGCCATACGTAGGACGCTCCGAAGCCCAGAAACAGGGAAAGAAGGATCAGAAGGAAAAATGGAAATCTTACCCCGGAGAACATGGAGAAATACCCCTTAAACTGTTTCTCTCCGTACTTATTAAATACATATCCTGTCAGGCAGCCTAATGTGATGCCGCTGAACACACCCATATCCAGCACCTGGATGCCCAGAACGGTAGACTGCCCCGTACCGTATAATCCCAGCGGCCCCATCTCTGCCAGCCTGCCCATAAAAGACAGCGTGATGCTATTGGCATTTAAGAACAAAAAATAGGACATCAGGGCGATCAGCGACGCGTGGCCCTTGTTCTTTTTCGCCAGTGCTCCCGCAATGCCGACACAGAATATTACGCTCAAATTGTTGATTAAAAACATCAGACAATTATAAATCAGCTTTCCCACCAGTTGAAACGGCGCTGCCTGTAAAAATGGAATCTTCGCAGTGATCGAACCGTTTGTCAGGAGAATTCCGAGAATCAGCACCGTACCGGCAACTGATAGATACATGAGCGGCTGGACAATGGCCTTGGAAAACCGTTCCAGCGCACTTTTCATTTTTTCTTTCATATTCATTTTCTGCGCGCAGAGCGCGCAACCCCTTTCTAATGGACTGATAGTGTGTTGATCATGTGATAAACGAGGAATCCCTTTTCCGCGTTTGTCATATCCTTATGGTACGTCTTTTGCACGTAGTCACCGATTTTCTCCGCACAACCATACACTACCGGATACTGGCTTCTGCCGAGTGTGAAGAGAAATTCATCCGCAGACTGGACGCTGCCTTCTCCCAGCACCCGCCTGGCGAAGAATTGCAGATGGCGGACAAAACGGTCGTACGGAATGGAGGTTTCGTCCAGATTCACATCGAAATATTCCGATACGATTTGAAGGATATCGCGCACCATTTGGATACTCTGAATCGTGCAGTTGGCCCTCTGATCCATGGAGGCGTTGACGATGTGAAGGGCAATAAAGCCCATCTCCTCCTCCGAGATCCGAATCCCCATCTTCTTCCAGATAATCTCTCCGGCCTTCCGGGCCAGCATAAACTCCTCTTTATAGAACTGCCGTATCTCCAGAAGCAGCGGATTTTCGCAGATCACGTGATTCTTTTCCCGTTCCAGGGACATACTGATATGATCGGTCAGTGTGATATACAGATCCTCGCTGATTTTCAAATCGGAGTCACGGCGGATCATCTCGACCACTTCCTCCGATATGGATAAATAGACGGAAGGGATGTCCTTGACCAGCTTTTCCAGCCTTGTCATTACTCCGGAGTCCTCCAGGGTAAAGATTTTCTCCACCTTTTCCTGTTCAATGGAATCCCCCGGCTTCTTCTGAAAGGCCAGTCCTTTTCCTATGGCAATCATCTCAGGCCCGTCGGCCCCGTTCACTGCCACCACAACATTATTGTTATAAATTCTTTTGATTTCCATGACGTCTCACTCTCCCTCTCCAACAAAAAGACACGGTTACAGCCACAGAATTTTCTCTCCCGCTGTCACGATTCCCGGCGGCGCCTTATGAACCTCTCCAAACTGTTCGCCGTTTGATACCAGCATCATTGTTACCGTATCATAGCCTGCCCCTTTCAGTACTTCAATATCAAAGTTTACCAGCAGCTGCCCCTTCTTAACTGTATCATCCTGCTTCACATGAACTGTAAATCCCTTTCCGTTTAAGGCTACCGTGTCGATTCCGATATGGATCAGCAGCTCGACCCCGTCCCTCGTCTTAATCCCCAGCGCGTGGCCGGTTGGAAAGAGTGCCACGATTGTTCCGTCTGCCGGTGCATACAGACTGCCGTCTGCCGGAATGACCGCCACTCCATCTCCCAGCGACTTTTCTGCAAACACCGCATCGCTGACTGTCTCCAATGGTACGAGTTCACCGCTTACCGGGCTGAACGCCGCCTTCTCCTGTACCTCCTGTTTCTTCCAGCTTTTAAATAATCCCATGCTTTCCTCCTTTTCTGAAAACAAAAACAGGCTTAACCAAAATCTTAAAAGCACATACGAGTGCTTCTAAAGATCTTGGTTAAGCCTGTTTTCACAGTAACATTCCTTGTTTCTTTATAGCGCGATTATAACAAAACAAAAATGCGTTGTCAACTGTTTTGTTCTCTATTCCAGCGGCTGTATGTAGAAATTTCCCACAACGTCGCTGGAGTTTATGACATTGACAAAGGTATCGGGGTACTGCTCACGGATGCGTTTCTTCATCTTTTTCACGTCGCCGTCGGAGAGGACGGTGTAGAGAAGATACTTTTTGTTGGCCGAGTAGGAACCGAAGCCCTTTAAGATGGTGCTGCTGTGGTTAGTCAGCTCCATCAAATCCGCGGATACGGCGGCCGGATTGTCTGTGACGATGAGCAGCGTCTTTTTCTTGTATTTCTTATAAAGCGTGTTGATTACCTGCGTATTGCAGAACTGGTAGATGATGGAGTACAGTGCGATATCCATGCCGAAGATGGCTCCGGAAATGAGGATGATAACAGCGCTGAACAGCAGCATATAGTTGAAGGTGGATATCTTATATTTGGTGGAGAGGGACATGGCGATAAAATCCGTTCCGCCTCCGCTGGCCCGGTTGTTCAGGATGAGGCTCATGCCCAGGCCGTTGATGATTCCGCCGAATACGGAGATGAGAAGAAGGTCTCCGGTGATGGGGATGACAGGCAGTTGGTCGACCAGGATTGACACGGTCAAGAGGCTCACACAGGACAGAATCGTAAACTTTTTTCCGACAATGCGGTAGGCAAATACAGCCGGGATGGCGTTGAAAACCACGTTTAAGAAGGTGAAGGAGATCTTCACGTCAAAAAAAGCCAGACCCACCCTCTGAATCAGCTTGGCGAGTCCGGAGAAACCGCCCGGGACCAGCTTCCCCTGTTCGACGAAGGTGTTTAAATTCACCGCTACGATGACACTTCCGAAAAGGATAAAAAAGATGGAGACAGCGTCGCGGAGCCGCTTATCCTTTTCTGCCTTTTCCGCATTCTTTTTGTATAAATCGGAAACACCCTGTTTTTCTGCCATTGGGACCCTCCTTTTTCCGGCAAAGACTTAACACATACTACCATTTCCCCATGAAATCCTGTATAATTATATTGTTTTACACAGGGGCACAGAAGGGGATTCGTATTTTTTCTGTTTCTATCATATCATATATTTCGGAAGAAGGGGTCTAAAAATTATGAAACAATTACTGCACTTTGACAGTATAAGAAAAAAGGTCATTTTTTTAGACTTGATCGTTGTTTTTCCGTTGTTCATCTTATTCTGTATTTTAATGAGCTATATATTTGAAGACGGCAATTACAAACTGAATTACAGCAAGCTGGACCTTCTGGAAGAAAAATGCAGCAATATTGCGAACAGGAATACAGAGATCATAAAAATATCGGTAGGCATGTATCTGGATCCTGAGATTAACCGCCTGATCTCGAAGAGGAACAGGCTGACGGGCTATGAATATATCAGTGCACAGGACAGCATACAGAGTAAAATGCTGGAACTGACGGAATTATTTCCGGACAGGCAGTATCAGGTGATGCTGCTCTGTAAAAACGATATGAATTTTTATCAGTCCTCTTTAAACTTGATGCAGGATGCAGTCACACTGGATATGCTGGACGAGGAAAGCTGGTATCAGGAGGCGATGGAAAAGGATGATTCCATCTATTTCCTTCCAAAGTACAGGAGCCCTGTCCTGCAGAAGCTGTTTCAGGAGGACAAGCTGTTTGCGGTTCAGAAACTGCGGAATTTAAACAGCGGAAGAGATGTCGGCATTATGATAGTGGCCATATCCCAGGATATCTGGGGGAATGTCATACTGGGCGAGGAGGATTCCGATGAGAATACCATCGTCATCGATCAGTACAGAAAAATAATATTTTCTTCCGATCCCAGAATGTATGGATATGAGGTGGAGGACAATTCGTACTATAATCAGATAGCAAATTATACGAAGGGCTTTTTTCTGGGAAATGTGATGAACCAATACAGCCATATACGGTTTGCCAGTATTGATGGTTTGGGCTGGAAGCTGATTTCCTATGAACCATACCGCCATGGCTGGACTTCCTTTTATGTAATCCTGTTCCTCGTCCTGGGAACCGCGATGTTTCTTGTGCTCATCGTCATAGTCTTTTATAACTGCAGTTTTATCTCCCGGAGAATGGAGAAATTAAATAAAAACATCCTGGAGGTGACGAATGGGGATTTAAAGACAAGAATCCAGGATGACTATGAAATAGAGTTTCATGAAATCTGTCACAATTTTAATTATATGCTGGATCACATTGAAAATCTGATGAAGCAGCTGGAGGTAGAAGAGGAAGAAAAGCATGCCCTGGAGATCCAGGCTTTGCAGGCACAGATTAACCCACATTTCTTTTATAATACGCTGGTGACCATCCGGTTTATGATTCAGATGGAGGAATATAATGAGGCAGACAGAGCACTGCTTGCCTTTTCGAAATTGCTGAGAAAATCCTTTGTGAATTCCCAGAAGATCATTCCGATCAAGGAAGAACTGGCCATGGCGGAGGATTATCTGGAATTAATGAAGCTCCGCTATCGCGATAAATTTCAATGGAAAATACTCGCGGCGGAAGACGTAGTGGAATTGGGGATTCTGAAGAACGTCATCCAGCCGTTGGTCGAAAACAGCATTTCTCACGGCTTTAACATGAAAGACGGTATGGGCCATATCGTCATATGCGCATACCGGATAAAGGAAAATGTCGTAATTGAGGTGGAAGACGACGGTGTGGGGGTAGACCTGGAAAAGATAAATAACAGCATACATAATCAGCAGACCGTGAAGGCCAGAGATCAGCTGAACGGAATCGGGCTTTCCAATATTCAGATGAGAATTTTACGGAATTTCGGCGATCAATATGGACTGAGTGTAGAGGTGAATTCATCGGGCGGTGTTACTTTCCGGATGAAGATACCTGTCATTAATATGGAGGGGGCAAACAGTTGAATATCGTAATTGCAGATGACGAGGAGATCATCTTAAAATGGATGAAAAAGAATATCGAAGCGCTGTCGCCGGAGCATCATGTGATCGAAGCGTGTATCAATGGAATGCAGGTTCTGAATTGCTGCCTGAACCATCAGGTCGATGTGCTGTTTACCGATATACGTATGCCGATCATGGATGGGATGGAGCTGCTTAAAAAGCTGAATCAGAATCATGTCCTGCCTTATACGGTTGTCCTGAGTGCGTATGATGACTTTTCTTATGCAAGGGACTGTCTGAAGCTGGGGGTGAGTGAGTTTCTCTTAAAGTCTGAGATTACGAAGGACGAACTGGAAGTGTGCCTGCAGACCGCGAAGGAACGGATCAGGAATCAGGGGGCGGCGGAGACAGAACAATCATCTCCCGCCCGGGAGATGGAAAAGGTTCTGCTGCAGTGCTTTAAAGAACCGGACTATATTTCCAGGGATATCTTAAAACAGGTCTGGAATACCTGCTGTGAGATAAAAGGGAGTTATGCAGTGATCATCTTCCGCGATACCGATCGGATATCGAATCAGGAACAGCTTAAGGAGATTCTGCCATTTGCCTTTCAGGAGGAGAAGAGGGTGCTCTACTGGCTGCCAAGGAGTGAGCGGGAGATCCTTGTACTTACGGAAATGAATCATGACAACCCTCAGAAGCTTACGGAAAAAATATATGAGACGGTCGCCTCCTTCGGCGGCAGCAATATGTATGTCAGCAGCTCCGAAACCGGTAAAACGGTGGACGAACTGGAGACATTATACCAGCATTCACAGGAGGTTCTCACCTATCAGCTGTTTTACAGGCACATTGGCGGACTGAATTATGAAACGATGAAGAACCGGATCAGTCATATAGAGGCTGGACTGGAAGCAAAGTTTGAAAAAATGGAGCTGCTGATCAACAACCGGGCCTGGAGCAGTATAGTCGAGGAAATGGAATCGATATTTGATTATGCGGGAAAAACGGAGCCGGATGTATCCTGCATCAGAAGGCTGTTTCTAAATACCTTACTGAATCTGTATTGGAGTCATCTGGAGGATGCGGACAGAAGAGTGTTTTCGATCGATAAGATCATTGAAGTGACACACTGTACCGATATTGGCCAGCTTGAAACAAAGGTTTTGACGCAGGCGGAAGAAATCCTCCGGGTATTGATCGGCAAACAGAAGAAATACAGTGAAGCTGTATTTCTGATCATGCAGTATATGGAAGAACGGTATGCAGACTCCATTACACTCGATGAGCTTGCAAACCATGTACATATGAACCGCAGCTATATCTCCCATCTCTTCAAAAAAGAGACTGGCAGGAATATTAATACCTATCTGTTAGAGCTTCGAATGGAAAAAGCGAAAATTCTTTTAAAGAACAGTAACCATAATATTCAGGATATCTGCTGTCAGATCGGGATCCCGGATTCGGCCTACTTTAGTAAGGTATTTAAAAAGTATGCCGGTATGACACCGATCGAATTCAGGCGCATCAGCAATGAAAACTGATGCGTCTTTTTATTTCAAAAAAGCAACAAAGTATAAATTGTATAAAAGTTCTAAATAAATTACAAAAAGATCAAAATAAATTTAAAATATGCAAGATATACTAAGAAACTAAAATGAAAAATAGTAAAAAAGATACAAAAAAACAAATGAATGACAGAAAAAGATATACATAGTACATAGTAAAAGGACGCGAAATCAGTATAATATAGTTATCAAGTTCCTGGAGTACAACAACCATAAACAAAAGGAGAGGGAAGTTATGAGAAGAAATTGGAAAGTTATCTTAAGCGCAGCAGCAGTCAGCTGTATGGTGTTGTCTTTGGCCGCCTGTGGAGGCGGTAATGAAGACCTGGTTTCCGATGCAGGGAAGGATACCAGTGATGAAAATGTAAAACTGGTCTTTCTCAGGGCAGGAACCGAAGATTATAAGAAGGATGCCTTTACTCAGATGATAGAAGGGTTTGAAGCGAAGTATCCGAATTATACGGTAGAGTATCAGGAGGCTCCCTGGGGAGATGATTTTGAAACAAAACTGAACACTGGATTTGCTTCCGGAACGGCACCGGACGTCATTCACTACTCCCTGTCATCGATCGGTGCGAGAGTACCCATGGGACAGTATGAGTGCCTCGACTCGTATGCCGAAGGCTGGGAGGGCATGGAAGATATGTATGACAGCGTAAAAGAAGCCGGAAGTATCGGCGGAAAGCTTTACGGTGTCCCGTACACGCCGGATGCACGAATGTTTGCGATCAATACAGAGTTATTTGAAAAGGCCGGGCTCGATCCGGATTCACCGCCATCCAACTGGGAAGAGCTGTTGGAGGCCCATAAAAAACTGATGGTAAAGGATTCCTCCGGCAATGTAATACAGTGTGGCTATGGAATTCCCACCAGCGGAAGAAATATCAACCAATACCTGGAGATATTCATTGTTCAGAACGGCCTGAGTAATCTGGTGGATGAAGCGAGCAATGAAATCCTGTTTAATAAACCGGAAGCAGTCGAGGCGATGGATTTCATGAAGCAGTTAAAGGATGCCGGTCTGGTGGACTGGAATAACACACAGAAGGATCAGAATCCTTTCTACAATGGAACGGCGGCCATGACGGTTATTTCTGAAAATGAGTTTAATAATATCAACACCGGAGATCTGGAAGGAAAGATCAAGCTCGTTCCCATGTTTTCCAAGGTAAACAGCGGTACCTTCTGCGGGATGCATTTTATGTTTATGAATGCGAATTCCAAGAATAAAGAGGCTGCCTGGAAATTAATTGAGTACATGAGCAGCAAGGAGTCGATGCAGATCTGGATGGATACGGCAAAGACGGCTCCCGTAAGGTCCTCTTTGGAAGAGGCGTATCTGAAAAAGAATCCGGTAAATGGACCGATGATTATGGAAGCAATAGAAATTGGAAAAGGATCGCCCAAGGTTCCGTACTTTAACAGTGTATTTACTTATGTGGACGATGCCATGGAACAGGTATTCTATGGACAATTATCGCCTCAGGATGCGCTTAATGCAGCTGCGGAAAAGGTGCAGGAGGAAATTGATAATCAATAACTGCGGCAATGCGGTCTGTTTGATAAGAATAGGCCGCATTACTTATTCCCGCAGGCAGCAAGTCAGATGTCCGGATGGCCGGACCTTTTATCAGGAAGAAATGAGGAGAGAGGAAAGATGGCTGGAAAAAAAGTAAGAAAAAACACACGCAGCGATAAAGAGGCGTATATCATGATATTGCCCGCTTATCTGATTTTTACTATTTTCATTCTGGTTCCGATCGGCATGGTACTGTTTTACAGCCTGACCGATTTCAATATGTACCAGATTCCCGGTTTTTTAGGGTTGAAGAATTATAGTAAGCTGTTTCATGATTCGGAGTTTCTCGCATCGGTTGGAAATACACTGCTGTATACGGTTGTAACGCTGACCATTCAGCTGGTATTGGGGCTCTTGCTGGCGGTACTGCTTTATCGGGAATCCAAAGCAGTTCCTTTTTTCCGGACAGCTCTTTACATGCCTAATATCATGTCCATGGTGTGCGTATCCATGGTATGGCTGTGGCTGTATAATCCCAACTTCGGCCTTCTCAACAGCTTTTTAAAGCTTATCGGCATACCGGCCCAGCAGTGGCTCATTAATCCGAATCAGGCAATGCTCTGCATAATTATAATTGGAATCTGGAAGAACTGCGGATATTCCATGGTCATCTTCCTGGGAGGGCTTACCGGCATTCCCCAGTCCTTATATGAGGCAGCAGAGCTCGATGGTGCAGGCGTTTTCCATAAGTTTCTCTACATTACGTGGCCGATGCTGTATCCTACGACCTTTTTCCTGCTCGTAACAGGAATCGTAAACAGCTTTGCAGTATTTGAACAGGTAAATATCATGACGAACGGCGGGCCTTTAAACAGAACAACGACGATCGTCCATCAAATATACAGGAGAGGTTTTCTGGAGTTTAAAATGGGATATGCGAGTGCCATGGCGGTTCTGCTCCTGGTGTTTTCTTTAATCGTTACCATGATGGTATTTAAGTTTGGCAATAAAGGTCAGGATGTGGATGTTTCATAGGAGGAGCGAAGATGAAAAGGAAAAAAAGGTTACATATGATCTGGATAGTCTGTATGGCAGTGGTTTCTTTGATTATCCTGCTTCCGATTCTTGTAATGATTTTAACTTCATTTAAAACAACAGGGGAGATTAACTCGGCGGTATTTCATTTTTTGCCGGAGTCGATGAATCTTGATAATTATAAGGCGGCGATGTCCACCGGAAGCTGGCTGATCTATTTCAGGAATTCCCTGGTCATCACCCTGATCAGCATTGTATTCTCACTGTTGTTTAATTCCGTCGCGGGGTATGCGTTTGCCCGGCTGCATTTTAAAGGATCGAAGGTACTGTTTACACTGCTGCTGGTCGGCCTTATGATGCCGCCGCAGGTAACGATGCTGCCCACATTCCTGATTATGGCGAGATTTCCGCTGATCGGTGGAAATGATATTCTGGGATTTGGCGGTTCGGGATTAATGAATACGTTTCCCGGCGTGATTATTCCATTGGTATCGGGGTCCTTCGGCGTCTTCCTGTCGAAGCAGTTTTACGAGAATTTTCCCAGATCCCTCGATGAAGCCGCCATGCTTGACGGGGCCGGTAAATGGAAAACGTATTTCTATATCTACCTTCCCAATTCAAAGGTTATTCTTGCAACCCTGGCGCTGTTAAAGGGATCGTCAGTCTGGAACGATTACTTATGGCCTTTGGTCATGACAAATTCAGTCAATATGAGAACCGTACAGCTGGCGCTTACCATGTTCCGGGATGAGAGCACGGTGCGCTGGGGCCCCATGATGGCGGCGGCAACGTTAATCTCGCTTCCGATGATTCTGTTATTCCTGTGTGCACAGAAGTATTTTGTACAGGGAGTTGTTTCGACTGGAATTAAGTAGCAGCAGAGAGGAGTACAGGGATGAAAAGACCCAATATTATTGTATATTTTTCGGATCAGCAGCGCTGGGATACGCTGGGGTGTTATGGACAGCCGCTTTTGGTTTCCCCCAATCTCGACAGACTGGCAAAGGAGGGCGTGAAATTTGAAAATGCCTTTACCTGCCAGCCAGTTTGCGGTCCCGCGCGTTCCTGCCTGCAGAGCGGTAAATATGCGACACAGGTAAACTGCCATAGAAATGCGCTGGCATTGCCGCAGGATATAAAAACGCTGGCCGATTATTTCCACGAATCCGGTTATGAGACGGCTTACGTGGGTAAATGGCATCTGGCCTCAAACAGAAGCAGCTATACGGCGCCATTCGATGAGGAAAACTACGAGACCCGGGCGATTCCTCCGGAACGCAGGGGCGGGTATCGGGATTATTGGATGGCGGCCGATGTTCTGGAGGCGACCTCCCATGGATACGATGGATATGTGTTTGACCGAGAAGGGAAAAAATGTGAGTTTATCGGTTACCGCGCGGATTCCATTAATAATTATGCGATTCATTACCTCCACCAGTATGATGGGGAGAAACCATTTTTTCTGTTTATTTCTCAAATCGAGCCTCACCATCAGAACGATCACGGCCGGTTTGAGGCGCCGGATGGCGTGCGAGAGAAGTTTACCGGCTATGAGCTGCCGGCTGACATTCCTGTGGATAAGGGGGACTGGAAGGAAAATTACCCGGACTATTTAGGCCAGTGTCACAGCCTGGATGAAAATGTCGGGCGGCTTGTCGATACGCTGAAGGCGAGGGGATTGTGGGAGAATACGATCCTGTTTTATACATCAGACCATGGCTGCCATTTCTGCACAAGGAACAGCGAATATAAGCGCTCCTGTCATGAGGCAAGCATCCATATTCCGCTGCTTGCTGTGGGCGGACCGTTTATAGGAGGCAGAACCATCACGGAGCTGGTCAGTCTTATTGATTTGCCGGTGACGCTGCTTGACTGCGCAGGTATAAAGAAACCGGAGGATTTTCAGGGGAATTCGCTGAAATCCCTTGCCGATGGGACCTCAAAAGGCTGGGATGACTGTGTGTTTATACAGATCAGTGAAAGCGAGGTCGGCAGAGCAATCCGGACCGATCAGTGGAAATACGCAGTCGCTGCGGATGCGGATGGCTGGAGCTGCCCGGGGGCGGATGTCTATTATGAACAGTACCTTTTTGATTTAGAGCACGATCCGGCGGAATGCTGCAACCTGGCGGGAGACCCTGCCTTTGAACCGGCAAGAAGGGTACTGCGTGAGAAGCTCCTGCTTTGTATGGAGCGGGCTGGGGAGAAGAGACCGGAGATTCGTCCTTTTCGAGAGGGCTGAAAGGAGGAGCGGAGATGAAAGCAATCATGGTAATGTTTGATTCCTTAAACCGCAGATTTCTTGAGCCGTATGGCTGTCAGGAGACAATCACTCCGAATTTTCTCAGACTGGCACAGAAAACCGTGCGGTTTGAGAACAGCTACGCCGGAAGTCTGCCCTGTATTCCTGCAAGGAGAGAACTGCATACGGGCCGGTATAATTTTTTGCACCGGTCCTGGGGGCCTATGGAGCCTTTTGACGATTCCATGCCGGGAATCCTGCGGGGGCATGGGATCCATAGCCATCTGGTCAGCGATCACGGCCATTATTGGGAATGCGGAGGTGCAACGTATCACACTCAATATACGACATGGGAAAATATACGGGGACAGGAGGGAGATCCCTGGGCTCCTGTGGTTGGAGGCGCAGAGGATGCGGACCCGAATTTTGCCGCATTTACAGAAGGGCTGCGCAGCGGACTGTACAGGCAGAACCTGGCAAACCGCACAAGAGTGACTGGAAAAGACCAGTACCCATTGGTGAAGACCTTTGACAAGGGTCTTGAATTTTTGAGAGAAAATGAGGGAAAGGATTCCTTCTTTTTACAGATAGAGTCATTTTCTCCCCATGAGCCCTTCATGGCGAGCAGGGAGTTTAAGGATATGTATCCCGGGAAAGCAAAAGGTAAAAAGTATGAATGGCCGGATTACGCGCCGGTAAAGGAATCCGCAGAGGAAGCAGACGAGATTAAGTACTCCTATTTCGCCGACTTAACAATGTGTGATGAGCAGTTGGGCCGTCTGCTGGATTACATGGACGAAAAGAATCTGTGGGAAGATACGATGGTTATTGTCAATACGGATCATGGATATATGCTGGGAGAACACGGGTATTGGGCCAAAAACTATATGCTCTGCTACGATGAGATTGTCCATACGCCGCTGTTTATCTGGGATCCAAGGTTCCGTGAATCCGCCGGAACGAGCAGAGAGGCGCTTGTGCAAACTATAGATCTGCCGGTTACGATTCTGCAGTTCTTCGGAATCGATCCTGCCGCAGATATGCAGGGGCAGGACATTTCCCGGATCATAAAGGGGGACAAAGGCAGCCGGACGTGCGGGCTGTTCGGAATATTCGGGGCCCATCTGTGCTGTACGGATGGAAGATACGTGTATATGAGGGCGCCTCGAAATCTGGAAGCCCCCCTTCATGAGTATACGTTAATGCCAACCCATATGATGACGTTCTTTACGACGAAAGAGCTGGAGTCGATGGAACGCCACGAGGCCTTTTCCTTTACAAAAAATTGTCCCATTATGCAGATTGATGCAGATCCGGCAGTCCGGTGTATGGAGGAGGGGGACTATCTGTTTGACTTATGGAATGATCCGGGGCAGGAGCATCCGATTGTATCGGAAGATATAACAGGCGAGATGGAGCGGAGCATGTACCGGCTTATGAGGCTTAACGATGCTCCGGAGGAGTTGTATTTAAGATTCGGTTTTGCCTGAGGGGAGGGACCAAACGGAACATCATACTATTCAGAGCACCGAATCTGGTTGCACTGGGAAGAAGATCTTATATAAAGCGTTAGAAAAATGCCTCTTGGATCGAAGGTGTTCAACCGCGATTTAACCCCGAATTCCCTCTAAGTCTATTGACATATCCATTTATTTG
>OBUZ01000594.1_pt1:5000-18461 | contig 18461 bp, 10 predicted proteins | sample 1494961 | NCBI WGS metagenome assembly OBUZ01 (sample SAMEA2579939, study PRJEB22360) | human gut metagenome | biome: human gut; feature: human-associated habitat; material: faeces | place: Denmark | collected 2008/2010
ATGTAGGTAACGGTCCTCAATCACTTTCTGATGGGACAATAGCATTACCGTGGTTTAAGCAAAAAATTAGAGGAGCAATAGATTCAGGGACCTATACTTCTGTCTTTATGCCGGACTATAATAATTTAATTTTAATTTGGGCGTATACCGTAAAAGGGGAGTCATAAATTTATCTTTACGGTAACTCTTTTTCTTTCGTCTCAATAAAGTCCACAATAGCCTTTTCAAAATCCACCCCCATACGATCGGCTAACGCAGCAAGCCACCAAACACACTCACCCAATTTATGTGGTAACAATGTTTCTAAATCTTTAGCCGTATTTTCGGTAGGCCATGTCTTTTCATAAGCCATGGCCATTCTGCCTATAAGAGCGGCATCGGTTAAGAAGCCTAAGGCATCTTCCTCTATGGTCCAACGCTTGCCGTTAATGGTGTCTTCTAATTTATGATAGGACTCTCTGACAGCTAAATTACGATCAATTGCTTCCTTTAGCAACATTGGATTTTCAAAATTAACTTTATTTGTTGTGTCTTTCATGATAGTCTCCTTTTAAAGGTATTGGAAAGTTGGGTTTTTCTATAAATTCAGTATAGCATTTAGAGGGGCAGAATAATTAATATATATCCCCAAAAGAGCGATTTTATTATGTTTTTATACAATTCAAATTATAATGAGAAATAATGACAATAGTTTATTGACAATGCATAAAAATCATGTTACTATACGTGTATAGAAAGTAAACAATAAACAAAATACATAGTTGGGAATAGGTGCAGAAATGCATAATAGAGAAGTCGGTGCAAGTCCGACACGATCCCGTCACTGTAAGGCTGAGCGAATCTCATTTAAGTCACTGGGTAACACTGGGAAGGCGAGAGGAGCGGTGAAGCTAAGTCAGGAGAACTGCCTATTCATCATTCACCATTTGACCTACGAGCGATAGGGAGGAGAATCATATATCCTTTTTCGCATGCGTCGAGAAAGGCTTTTTTATTGCCTACATTGATGATGCATGTGACACCCGTACCGGTCATGGCTATGGATATTTGGTATTATCACGCAAGTGTTAATATATTGTCATGATAATGTATGGGCGTACATTTTCATCATCTCCTAATCGAAGGCTCTACAAAATACTGTGATGGGTATTTTGTAGAGCCTTTGACCTTTAATATACATTTGTAAGCCGCAATAGCAGCGTATGGGCAAAAAGATAAAAGAGCGCAAACAACATATTTATATAGGTCCACAGCACTTTTTACACACACTTTTTGTCCTATAACTCTATAACTCCAATAGCAATCGAGGACAAAATAAAAAGAGTGATGCAAAGCACCACTCTTATAAACATTATATTTCAAATTTTAGGCAATAAAAAAAGCCCCAAAGGGCTTAAAGTTCGTAGCTGGTGCGGGAGAAGGGACTTGAACCCCCACGCCCGAGGGCGCCAGATCCTAAGTCTGGTGCGTCTGCCAATTCCGCCACTCCCGCAACAAAGATATATTATCATACAAAAAGCTATATCGTCAATAGATAAATGTAAAATTTGTAAAGTCGAAATGGGGGTATCAATACATTTTATTCTAGGCAGCGTACTCACCTCGAGGCTGAATACGAACAAAGACCAATTCATATTGATGTTGTATGCCGCCTATGGTAAACTAGACATATACTTTGTAATAACAAGGGGCTTTGGCGTTGCTAAAGCCCGTTTTGTCGTTGCTATATGAGAGTAAGAAGAAGGTAATAGAAAATCCAATGGAAACATTACAGGAATTATTATATAAATATCCTGCCTATAAAGAGGCGGAAGGACTTTTTAGTAAAAAGGGCAAGCATGTAATATCAGGACTCGGGGGCTCCCAAAAACCGTTTATTTACAGCACGGCCATGAAGGCTAAAGAACAGCGGCCTACCATTGTTTTGGTCCATGATAAGAATCATAAAGAACAATGGGAACGAGATTTGGCATTCTTTTTGCCGGATGTGGACGTTATGCCGTTTCCTATTACCGAAAAAGTCACATTTATTACGGCGGCGCGCAGCTTAGAAAACCAGGGGCTGCAGATGCGAGCCTTAGGTGCCTTATTGCACGATGAGCCGGTTGTAGTTATCGCTACCATTGATGAAGCGACGCAGCGCATTTTGACGCCGGAAGAATTAAAAGAAAGTGTTATACATTTAGCCACAGGTGATATTGTAGAGCGAGAAATTATGCTCGAAAAGTTAGTAACCTTAGGCTATGAACGAACAGACCAGGTGGAACAACGTGGTCATTTTAGCGTGCGCGGCGATATTATCGACGTATTCCCGGTAAATAGCGATAACCCGTATCGTATTGAGTTTTTTGATGATGAAATCGATACCATTCGTACTTTTGCCTTAGATACACAGCGCTCCATCGAATCAGTTAATCATATGACGGTTATGCCATTCCATATGAATGATACCTCGGAAGAAGGATCCTTGTTGAGTTATGGCAAAAATGCCTTGCTTTTGTATGACGAACCGAATCGGCTACAAGATGCCTTGAAGGGCTTTTTAAAAGAAGATGCCATTCATCGTCAACAGCATTTTACTTGGTCAGAGCTCATGAACACGAATGCCGTAAAGAGTGAAATTGCTTTTAACTTCCTGCAGCAACGCGTATCAGGGTTAGCCGGTTTTGACAGTATTGGGCTTCAAAGCAAGTCTATGATGTCCTTTGAACGGCAAATGCCGCTCTTAATCGATGAAATCGACGTATGGCTTACCCAAGGACGTCAAGTAGTGCTCGTCATGAATAATTTACAGCGTCGCGAAGGCTTGGAACGAGCTTTAAGCGAAGCGAATATCGCTTATGAAGTGAGCGATGGCCTGAAAGCGACTAAAGATGCCGTACTCATAGTGAGCGGCCTTTTATCGGAAGGCTTTGAATTACCCCTTTGTAATCTTGTAGTGGTAACGGAAGGTAATATTTTTGGGCAACAGAAGCGTAAGCTTCGTAAAAAAGTGCCGAAGAGCCAAGAAATCACGTATTTTACCGATTTGACGCCGGGGGACTATGTAGTCCATGCCCTACACGGTATCGGTAAGTATGTAGGCCTCAAAACGATTGAAACGGAAGGCATTCACAAGGATTACATCGAAATCGCCTATGCGGGCACCGATAAATTATTCTTGCCCGCCGATAATCTCGATCAATTGCAGAAATATATCGGGAATGAAGGAGATGTGCCGCGCATTCACAAGATGGGCGGTCGCGAATGGGGCAAGGTGCGTCAAAAAGCGCAGAAATCCATCGATGATTTGGCGGAAAAGCTGGTAGAACTCTATGCGCAGCGTGAAGTAGTGGACGGGTTCGCCTTTGAACCGGACGATACCTTCCAGATGGAATTCGAAGAGGCCTTCCCTTATGAAGAAACGGAAGACCAATTGCAAGCCTCTCAGGAAATTAAGGCTTCCATGGAACTGCCTCATCCCATGGACCGATTACTTTGCGGTGATGTAGGTTTTGGCAAAACGGAAGTGGCTATGCGTGCTATTTTTAAAGCCGTGAAAAGCGGCAAACAGGTAGCCGTGTTAGTGCCGACAACAGTGTTGGCGCAGCAACATTTTCAGACCTTTACGGACCGTTTAGGGGCCTTCGGCGTGCGGGTAGAAGTACTCAATCGTTTCCGCTCGGCCGGTGAAAAACGGGATATTATTAAGCGTGTTGCCAATAAGACGGTTGATGTCTTAATCGGGACCCATGCGCTTTTAAATAAAAAAGTGGCCTTCAAAGACTTGGGGCTCCTCGTGGTGGACGAAGAACAACGTTTTGGTGTGGCGCAGAAAGAAAAATGGAAGAGCTGGGCCAACAATATCGACGTCCTTACCTTGAGTGCTACGCCGATTCCGCGAACCTTGCACATGTCGCTTGTCGGGGTGCGTGAAATGAGTGTTATCAACACGCCGCCGGAAGACCGTTTGCCGGTACAAACCTATGTGGTGGAATACGATATGAAACTCATTGCGGAAGCCATTCGCCGTGAAATTCAACGTGGCGGACAAGTTTATTTTGTTTATAATCGCGTAGCTTCCATTGAGCATATGGGTGAATTATTGGAAGCAGCCATGCCTGATTTGCGCTTTGCCATTGCCCACGGGCAGATGGTGGGCAGTGAAATGGAAGCCATTATGGTTGATTTCTATGAAGGGCATTATGATTTATTGCTTTGTACCAGTATTATTGAAACAGGACTTGATATTCCGAATGCCAATACGATTATCGTGTACGATGCAGATCGTTTGGGCTTATCGCAGTTATATCAGATGCGCGGCCGCGTGGGACGCTCTCGTCGTCGTGCCTATGCGTACTTCTTGTATCGCCCGGATAAAATGCTTAGTGAAACAGCGGAGAAACGCTTGAAAGCGATTGAAGAATTCACCGAATTGGGCGCCGGCTTTAAACTGGCTATGCGCGACCTTGAAATTCGTGGGGCCGGTAATTTATTGGGCTCACAGCAGCACGGAAATATTGCGTCCGTCGGGTTTGCCCTCTATTGTTCCATGTTGGAAGAAGCGATTGCAAAAGCCCAGCATAAGACGATTACCAAGACGGTGGAAGTGGATCCGGTTATCGACCTTGGCATCGATGCCTTTATCGATGAGGCCTATATCAATGATACGGCTCGTAAGATTACGATTTATCAGCGCTTATTGCAGATTCGGAAATTGGAAGATTTTGACGAATTCACCGACGAATTGATTGACCGCTTCGGCACGCCCACACCGCCGGTGGAACGCCTTTTAAAACTGGCACGCATTAAAGAACGGGCAAGAGCCATCGGCATCAAGAGTATGGTTATCCGTGAAGGCGTTTTGATTATTCACTGGGCCGACCTTGAAAAGATGGGCGGCTGGGATCCCGGTTTAGTGGCGACAAAGGTTTGGCAACATGTTAAAATAGATAAAAATAATGTGTTACGTTACAGCCCTATTGAAGCGGGAACTTCCGTATTGACCACAGTTGAGGTGTTAATGGGGGAATTGGAAAAACGTGACCCTCAATTACAATCTCAGTAAGCTTTAGGAGGAACCGTATGAATCGATTTTTAAAAGGGGCTATGATTCTTACCTTAGCGGGCATCATTGTGAAAATTATAGGGGCCTTCAGTAAGGTCCTGTTGGCACGTATTTTAGGCGGTGAAGGCATCGGCTTATACCAGATGGCCTATCCCATATATCAGATTATCGTAAGCCTTGCTACGGCAGGATTGCCGGTGGCCATATCGATTATGATTGCCGATAAATTGGCATATAAAGATATCCGCGGGGCATCCAAAATTTTCCGCGTATCGGCCACCGTATTATTTGCGTTGGGTGCCTTTTTCAGTGTGGCTTTATTCTTATCCGTGCCGTGGCTTGTCGAATCGGAATGGCTGACGGATCCGCGTAGCAGTTATGCACTCATGGCGTTGGCACCGGCTATCGTGGTAGTGACCATATTGAGCTGTTTACGCGGTTATTTCCAAGGTTTTCAGGATATGTTGCCGACCGGTGCTTCGCAGGTTGTGGAACAATCTTTGCGCGTAGCTTGCATGGTTGGCTTTGCGCTGTTCTTATTACCGTTTGGTTTGCCTATGGCAGCGGCCGGCGCGACGCTTGCGACCTTTCCGGGCGTTGTGGGCGGCGTATTGGTGCTCTTGTATTTCTATCGCCGGCAACGCCATTTACGGGCTAAACTTTTGGCTGAACAGGCTGCGGATATCATCCCGGAAAGCTCATGGCAAATTATGAAACGCTTGTTTATTTTGGCGATTCCTGTTTCTATGGCCAATATTATGATGCCGATTGTGTCGGGGATTGACCTCGGGGTAGTCCCGCAGCGTCTCATTGATGCGGGCTATTCGGTTCGCGAAGCGACCACTTTGTTTGGGTATTTAACAGGCATGGCCACATCGTTGGTTAATTTGCCGATTATTTTAACGACTTCCTTGGCAGCCAGTTTGGTACCGGCGATATCCGAAGCGTATACGAAACGGGATACGCTTGAGATTCAGAATCGCAGCCATGTAGCACTCAAAATTACCACATTGATTACCGTGCCGGCCTTTGTCGGTTTATATGTGTTGGCAACGCCGATTTCGGAACTCTTATATGCGACCCCGAATGCGGGCGGTCCGATTGCCGTTATGAGCCTCAGCATCTTTTTGTTGGGGGTTCAACAAGTGAGTACGGGGATTCTCCAAGGTCTTGGTCATACGGCGATTCCAATGGTGAATTTATTTGTCAGTACGCTGATCAAAATTCCGCTCAGCTGGTATTTGACGGCACTCCCCGAATGGGGCATTAACGGGGCTGCATGGTCAACCAATATAGATTTCGGTTTGGCCGCTTTATTAAATATGATTTTTGTGCGCCGTTACATTAAGTATAAGGTGCCGTGGTTGGAATTGAGTAAAATATCCTTGGCCGCGTTTGCTATGGGCGGTGCGACCGTTATGACCTACTCGTTCTTTGAACCGCTCTTAGGCGGTAATTTAGCGGTTTTAGGGGCTATTATAGTGGCTATTGTTATTTATGGTGCCGGTCTTTTGATTACTAAGGCTGTAAAAGACGATGAATGGGCTGTTATGCCGTTCATCGGAAAACGATTGGCAAAACTCCGCCGCAAGTCCAAATAATGTCGGTATTTAAAATAGAACAGCAGAAACAAGTACCAATAACGAAATTTTTAAGGAAATTGAACAGAGGCAAAAGAATTAAAAGGAGATTGTATGTCGATTCAAAATATCAGTCGTCTGCTTGACGAATTGGAATTGGACATTACGCAAGGTTTGTTTGTTATCGGAGCAGAACGAAGTGAAGACATTCCGTTCGACTTGAACGGCACCTTGTTAGTGGCCGATTTGACAGAAGAACACGAACTTTTGACAAACCTTGGTAATGTGCTGGCTACACGGTTCGGAGCTAAAAATCATATCAGCTTGTTTGGGATTACCGCTACGGATATAATAGCGACGCAGGAAACCATCGCCATACATTCGTTAGGAGCGGATGGAGCGGCTTATATGGCGAAACAGCAAGCCTTGTCGACTAAAGAGTTGGATTGGGTATTAATGTACCAACCGGACGTATCTGAAGCGGCGATTGGCAGTGCCTTTACTTTACAGCCGTTAATCGACGTAGTAGCTGCTTTAAGAGCACCTGACGGCTGCTCTTGGGATCGATTGCAAACTCACAGTACGCTACGCCGATATCTTTTGGAAGAAGTGTACGAAGTACTTGAAGCGATTGATAACCGGGATACGAATAATCTTCGTGAAGAATTAGGCGATGTGTTGTTACAAATTGTATTCCATGCAAGACTTGCGGAAGAGCAGGGGCTGTTTACGGTTCAAGATATTATTGATGATATAACGGCCAAAATGATACGCCGTCATCCGCATGTGTTTGCTAAGGCTACATCGAAAGAATTAGCTGAAACCCAGTTAAATTGGGAAGCTTTAAAGTCTCAAGAGCCGGGGCATGACAAAAAAACTTTGCTTGGTGGCATATCTAAAGGCTTGCCGGCTTTGTTGGGAGCGCAAAAATTACAAGAAAAGGCCGCGAAGGTAGGTTTTGACTGGGATTCTGAGCCTCCGGTGTGGGCTAAATTTAAGGAAGAAATTGCTGAATTTAAAGAGGCGATTGCCCAAAAAGACTATGAAAATGCAGAATTAGAGGGCGGTGACGTGCTTTTTTCCTTGATTAATCTTCTAAGATGGTATAAAATAGGCAGTGAAAATGCACTAAACCGCACCAATAATAAGTTCCGACATCGTTTTGCCCATGTAGAACGATGTGTTAAAGACAGCGGAAAATCGTGGAAGGACTTTTCATTAGAAGAATTGGACTTATTTTGGGAATCGGCTAAAGTGTCTGAACAAAAACATTCATTGAAATGATTTGTTAAGCGTGATATACTCTAACAAGTTAGTAACAATGAATGGATACATTCTATTTTTTAAGGAGGTTCTGTCATGAATAAAACAGAATTAATCGCAAGCGTTGCTCAGAAAGCCGAATTAACTAAAAAGGATGCTGAAAAAGCAGTTAAAGCTGTGTTCGACACAGTAGCTGAAGAATTAGCAAAAGGCGAAAAAGTTCAAGTAATCGGTTTCGGTACTTTTGAAGTTCGCGAACGTTCCGCTCGTGAAGGCCGCAACCCACAGACCGGCAAAGCTATCACTATTGCAGCTTCCAAATCCCCTGCATTCAAAGCCGGCAAACAGTTAAAAGAATTAGTAAACGTACAAACTAAAGTTAAACCTCGCAAAAAATAATTTGCCCGGTTTTAAAAGAGACCGCCCATGATGCTTCAGAGTCTGAATAGACGGCTGCAGCTGTTACCTTAAGGTAAAAAGGGGGTCTCTTTTTTTAATGCAAAAATTACATTCTTTCCCGCTGTTCATCAAGGAAAATATGATATAATTAAAACAACAGGGAAGGAGACATTTATGAGCAAGCCAGATCGAATACTCATAGTATCAGCTTCAATCGGGACCGGTCATACGCAAGCGGCCAGGGCCATTGAAGAGTATTGGGCACAGAAAAATCCTGATGCCATTATTACCCATGTAGATTTTTTAAATACAAACAGTTTTTCTTTTGATAATTTGATTAAAGAAACGTATATTAAAATGATTGATGTGTTCCCTATGATGTATGATGTTATTTATCGTATGTCACAAGGGGATAAAAAAGGCAGCACCGCACAGACGGCGTTGTCGTGGATGTTGAAACGTCGTATGTTAAAACTGATTAATCGGGAAAAACCGGATATTATTATCTTTACGCATCCTTTTCCCTGTGGGGCGGCTTGTATTTTAAAACGCCAGCATTTAATTGATGTACCTTTGGTAGCTGTAATTACGGATTTTCAAGTACATCAATTCTGGGTGTATAAACAGATTGATGCCTATTTTGTAGGTACCACTTCGATGGTGGATGAATTATGTAAGGCCGGCATTCCGGCAAATAAGATTACGATTACGGGAATTCCGGTTCGCCGTACTTTTTATGAACATCGTTTAACCGAGTATAAACATGCGTATCCGGTTAAGGTTCTTATTATGGGCGGTGGTCTCGGCCTCGGTTGTGTAGAATCGGCACTGCAACATTTAGACGAAGTATCCGGTATTGATGAGCTCATCGTTATTACCGGGCGCAATGCGGAGCTTTACGAAGGGCTTATGAGCATGCGTAAAAACTTGCGCACCCCTACGACGATATACGGCTATACCTTGGAAGTTGCCAAATTGATGCGGGAAGCGGCCATGTTGGTTACCAAACCGGGCGGCTTAACCTGTATGGAAGCCGTTACGGTTGGCGTACCGATGGTTTTCTTCAGCGCTATTCCGGGACAAGAAGAAGGGAATGCAGCCTTTTTTGAACAACAGGGCTTTGCCCGTTGGGTGCGAGACATTCATGATTTGCATGGTGTAGTGACCGGTTTATTAAGTAATCCGGAACGGCTGCATGAGATGTCACGCGAGGAATTGCATTGGAAACTGGATGGGGCAGCCAATATTGTCAGAGCAGTTCAGGGGTTGTTAGATGAGCGTAAGAAGCCTGTCGGTGATGTTAATATGTCTGTTGGCGATGTTAAAAAGTCTCTTGCGAAGCTTTAGAAATTTTTGTACAATGGACTAAACATCCCGAAAGGGATTGAGGTTTTGTATTAAAGGAGGATTCGTATGGACGGCGACGCGCTGGAATCGTTTTATGAGAATTTAGGTTTTGAATTAGTTGAGATTGACGATCGGGAAACATTATTTTATCAGATTGATGATGATGGTGATTATGCTACCATTACCGATGAAGACGGTGGTGTGCCGACTTCGTTGAAGGAACCGATTATTTTTAACCTATATGATGAAATTGATTCGTTTCAGTGGAGTGTGACAGTAGAAGATTCTGAATACTTTGGTGAATTGTTTACTCGCGTAGAAGATACGGACGAATTACTTGCGGTGTTGAAAGATATTCGGCAAGAAAATATGGCTCGTTATGACGATAGCCTAAACTAATCCAAAGCGGGTTTAAATGTATAAGTCTGTAGCCCGAAATATAATCAAGTAATTAAAAATGGACTGTAACGAAATTGAGCGTTTTGACTCATATTTCAGTTACAGTCCATTTTTGTTGAGGAGGGTAGCAGAAAGCAGTATTACATGTTGTCTACCATTGCCATTATTTGTCGTGACAGCAAATAATAGACTTAGTCTTCTTGCGGATACAAGGTGAAGCTTAGGCTGGTAAAGATTTTATCCTGCGTAGCAAGACCGTCCGATTGAGGATATGGGAAGGCGAGTTCAACGCCGATAACATTCACGCTGCCGTTGCGGACAGGTAAGTAGGCTTTGCCGTCTACGTCGGTTTTTTCAACGACGGTATGGTGATTAATTAAATCCGGAATAATTTCCACATTTGGCATTGGCCGTCCTTCATGCAATACTTGAACCGGTAAAATATCACCGACATTGAGTTGCGTAGGATCCACTAAGGGCACGATTTGATATGGAATATTCGGAATAGCTTTAGGGGTTCCCACTTTACCCAGGTAGTTAATGCTGTATTTAATGGCATGGGTTCCTTTAATAGCACCCGGCACATCCTTCATTGGGGCATTATGTACTTTTTTCTGACTGTCCACGGACCAATAGCCGTAATCGAAGACAACAACCGCTACGCTTGTATTTTCACTTGGCGAAATAGTCACATGGTCGGCAAAATTTTGTTGCGGAATCGCTACCGGTTGGTAATCCTTAGTGTAGCCGATTAAAGATTCAACCATACTTGGCTGATACGCATTGTCTACAGGGCCTTCGCCGAGAATTAACTGGATTTGGTCAAGGCGGGGACCCACCCAAAGGCCGTGGGCCGAGGTAACACTTACCGCAGCAGTTGTTAAAAGAGCGGCGGCACATAATGAGGCGGTGGCTTTAACTAATTTACTTCGAATCATAGAACACACTCCTTAAAAAATACTAAAAATACCTAATACCTAATGTGAATGCTTTCATACTAAAAATGCATTCATATTATTCTTATCATAACTGATAAAATTACCAATGTCAATAATGGGAATCATTATTTTTTTTTCATAATTAAAATAACAATCGGTAGAGGAAGATAATCGGCATTTAATCATAATCAAAGCGGTAGGTCATACCGGGGATGTTTGGTAAAGCGGGCTGTATGCGGTATAATAAGCATAGACAATTAAGATGAATTAATATTGATGAAAATCATTGGCGCAACTGAGTTATATAGAAGTTAATAACAGTTGCCATGATTATTGAAAAGGATTAGAACGATATGAACGTGTTAACACTGCAGGATGTAAGCCAATCGTACGGTACGCGGCGCTTATTTGAAGATGCCAACATGACCTTTACCGATAATAAACGCATCGGTTTAATTGGCGTTAACGGCACCGGTAAGTCCACCTTCATGCGCATGCTGGCGGGCCTTATCGAGCCGGAAAAAGGGACGATTTTGCGTAATGGCAAGGCGTCGGTATATTATTTGCCGCAAGCACCGGAATTTGACGAAGACGCATCCTTATTGGAAAATATATTTTTGGCGGACCATCCGGTTTTAAAATTAGTCCGTGAATATGAACGCATTGACCAACAGAATCCGGGTAGTCCCGAGCATTTGAAATTATTGAGCCGTATGGATACGGAAGGGGGCTGGCAGGTTGAGCAGCAAGCCCGCACAATTTTGACAAAATTGGGATTCACCGATTTGATGCGGCCGGCTAAAGAGTTAAGCGGTGGTCAACGACGCCGTTTGGCCTTAGGTCAGGCCTTGTTATATCCCAGTGATTTACTGCTTCTCGATGAACCGACTAACCATTTGGACGAAGCCAGTATCGAATGGCTTGAAAAATATCTCTTAGGCCGCAAAGGCGGTCTTGTAATCAGTACGCATGACCGCTATTTTCTGGACGCTTTGAGCGATGAAATTTTAGAATTGTCCGACCGTCATTTTTACAGCTATGAAGGGACGTATGAAACGTTCTTAACTTTAAAGGCGGATCGAGAAGAGCGGGAAGCGGCTACGGCGGAAAAACGTCATCAGTTCTTAAAACGAGAACTCGCTTGGGTACGTCGCGGAGCACAAGCACGTTCGACGAAGCAAAAAGCCCGTTTGCAGCGTTATGAAACGTTAAAAGCGCAAGATGTGGCGCGACGCACCGATACGTTAGATCCGATTGCCCTTAAGAGTCGTTTGGGCAAGACGATTTTTGACATAGAGCATCTGACATTCAGTCGCGGCGATATTCCGATTGTTAAAGATTTCACCTACCATGTGGTGCGACATGACCGCATCGGTATCGTGGGACCGAACGGTATCGGCAAATCCACATTTATGGGCTTATTGGACGGACAGTTTGAACCGGATGCAGGAACCCTCGGACGCGGTGAAACGGTCCGGATAGCGCATTTTACGCAAGAATTACCCGTATTTGATGAGGACCAACGGGTATTGGACTACATTCGTGAAGACCATCGCTACATGGTGTTGGCCGATGGCAGCACATTGAGTGCCGGCCAGATTTTGGAACGTTTCCTCTTTACGCCGGAATTACACGGCGTGCCGATTCGCAAATTATCGGGCGGTGAAAAACGACGCCTCTATTTGTTAAAACTCCTCATGAGTGCCCCTAATGTGCTCTTATTAGACGAACCGACCAATGATTTGGATATTCCTACCTTGGAAGTCCTGGAAGACTTTTTAGATTCCTTCAGCGGCATTGTCATTACGGTTTGCCATGATCGTTACTTCTTGGACCGCGTTGTGGATAAATTATTCGTGTTTAAGGGGAACGGGCAAATTGAAATCGTCCATGGCGCTTATTCGGAATATCGCGATATGTTGGATGAAACGGAAGCACAAAATGGCATCGGTGTGTTGGCCGGCGGTAAATTAAATAGCGGTGCAGTCGGTCATCAAGCAACCGACGCGCAGCCTGAATCGTCAAAAGAAACGGCGAAAATTGCCTCTGAGGGCGTTCAGAGCTCTAAGACGACTAATGATACTCATATTGAAGCAGAAGGGGCTCCGACCGCATCTAAACCGCTTACAAAGGCGGAACAGGCGGAGCTTGCTCAATTGGAGCTTGATATTTCGGAGCTGGAAGGCTTATTAAAAGCTTATGACGCTATGCTTAATCAGGCGGGCGGCGATTACGAAGCCATGTCAAAGACGATGGCGGAACGAGCTGATGTAGCTGCCAAATTGGATGCTAAAACAGAACGGTGGTTAATGCTCGCTGAGCGGTAACATAAAAATCGATTGTGTCGAAGTTTAATATAAAATTAATTTTGGCGAGTGATACTATAAAAAAGATTTAAATCAGGCGATACTAAAAAAATGATGTTATAATTTTTATAGTAATACCTTCGATTTTAAGGTATTAAATTTTTATAAAATAAAATTATAAT
>OBUZ01000609.1_pt1 | contig 17939 bp, 18 predicted proteins | sample 1494961 | NCBI WGS metagenome assembly OBUZ01 (sample SAMEA2579939, study PRJEB22360) | human gut metagenome | biome: human gut; feature: human-associated habitat; material: faeces | place: Denmark | collected 2008/2010
TATTCATCATGACACGTTTTTTCATGGACATACCGGAGGCGGTCATGGAGGCGGCAGCCGTGGATGGGGCTTCCTCATTTCAGACTTTTTTACGATTTGGGCTTCCGCTGGGAGCGCCGGGCATTCTCTCGGCTGTGGTATTGGGCTTCTTGGAATACTGGAACGCAATAGAAGCGCCTCAGGCATTCTTAAAAAACCAGGCGCTCTGGCCGCTGTCATTATATATGTCAAACATCACGGCGGATAACGCCGGGGTATCATTAATTGCATCACTGATTACACTGATGCCTCCTCTTTTGATATTCCTGTCCGGGCAGAAATATCTGGAGCAGGGCATTATATCTTCCGGAATGAAAGATTAACACAGGGGATTAATATATGGAAAACAGGAATTTTGCAGGCGATCTGCAGATAAGCAAAGTGAATAAATGGTATCAGGGCGATGTTCATGCTGTTAAGGATATGGATATGGAAATAAAGAGAGGGGAATTTATAGTATTTGTAGGCCCTTCCGGCTGCGGAAAGACAACGCTGCTGCGCATGATTGCAGGACTTGAGAGTATAAGCAGCGGCGAGGTCATTATGGACGGCAGGACTGTGAACCAGGTTCCGCCAAAGAACCGCGATATTGCCATGGTATTCCAAAATTACGCCCTTTATCCCAATATGAAAGTAAAAGATAATATTGCTTTTCCCCTTAAAATGCAGCATATCGGCAAAACGGAAAGGGAGAAAAGGGTAGCAGAAGTGGCCCAAAAGCTGGAGCTGGATGCTCTGCTTGAAAGGAAACCGGGGGCCTTGTCCGGCGGTCAGCGCCAGCGTGTTGCCCTTGCGCGGGCCATGATAAGAAAACCCGGACTCTTTCTCATGGATGAGCCGTTAGCCAATCTCGATGCGAAGCTCCGCACAGAAATGCGCCGGGAGATTATAACGCTCCAACGGGAGCTGGGGGTAACTACCATATATGTTACCCATGATCAGACGGAGGCAATGACGATGGGGACGCGCATCGCCGTAATAAATGGCGGTGTCTTACAGCAGTTTGGAACACCGCAGGAAATATATAGAAATCCGGCGAATCTGTTTGTAGCAGGGTTCATAGGATCACCCAATATGAATCTATGGGACACAAAGCTTGTTACATACCAGGGACAGCATTATTTGACTTTGGGAAATACCCATATTCCCATTGATGTGAGCAATTTGCCCGCAGATGGTTTACGGGAGCCATTAAAGGCCGGTATTCGCCCGGAACACATTGTGCCGGCTGCACCGGACGAGCCTCATGCAGTAAGGATGAAAATCAATATTCTGGAAAATACCGGGCGTGAAGTAGCAGTTTTCCTCACAGGGGCTGACATGCCGAATCTTACAGTGGTGACGGATGCAGATTTTTCCGGTCAGGTTGGGCAGGAGGTATATATTCGGCTAAAGCCGGAAAAGATACATCTATTTAATACAGAGACAGGAAGTGCATATGGAAATGCTTATGGATAGAATATTAATAACAAGTAAAGAAGTTACCGCTGCATCAATCATATTCGTACCTATACTATTTTTATATAATAAAATATTTTTCCACAACATAAAAAAGACGGCCGCCTATATACTTTTTTCCTTATATCTGGCTGCAATATGCTTTTTGGTGGGATTTCCCAATATAACAGGGATGAGAATCGTTTTTTCTCATAACTTTATTCCTCTGCGTGGGATGTTGACCGATATTACGAATAGCTACCTGAATATTTTACTTTTTGTTCCATTGGGCATATTTGCCCCCTGTTTATGGCGCGATTATAGAAGTATGATGAAAACGGTGCGTTTGGGCGTGCTTACCTCCCTGGTAATTGAGATATCACAGATATTTACCATTAGGGCAACCGATATCAATGACGTGATAACGAATGCGGCAGGTACAATGATAGGATATTTAACAGGCAGATTGATTATTAAACGGATTCCTCAATTAGACCGGCTTGGCTGTAAGGAACATGAGTTATATCTTTTATATGCAACGGTTGGTGTAGTAATGTTTTTTTTCCAGCCGTTTATTCAGTCTGTATTAGGTAATTTCTCTTTATTTTGAAAAATTGAGCATAGCTGGGGCCAGCGGGGGATTCGGTCTTACGATTTGGACGGGCATATCATAGAAATCGGTGAGGATATGAAAATGGAGGCTACTTATTTTTCTTTCAGGATATAATTAACACTGTTACCTGTTAATGGATCGCTGCCCATAGGGATTTTTTTGAAAGATATTTGTCTCAATGCAGGTACCAAGATGCCTACCATGCCGCATTAATCTATTGTCTGGGAATCAGCGAGGATACAAGACGTAAATAAGTGTGAGGTGATACATAGCTTCAGCCAGTTTCCAAGGAAAATTGCAGTGAAAAGCATTCTAACCGGCAGAAGATATTCGGTATTCCCAGAATGGCATTGCTATAATTCTGAGCAGATAGCAATACAGGCCGCAGAAAAATACAAAGAAGGGTATGTTGATATGATTTACTAATGATATTTCTGTTTCAATAAAATATGAAAAATATGATAGTAACACGTTATTTACCTTCCTCATATTATATAGTACAAACTATTAAGGAGGTAAAAAATGTTCTGCTGCAAATGTTGTTGTAGATGTTGCTGTCATAGATGTTGCTGTCATAGATGTTGCTGCCCGTGGTGTTGTAATTGGGGGTGGGAAAATAACTGGGGAAACAATTGGGACCCCTGTGTGAATGAAAGACGTCAAGCATATAGAGCAGGATTTAATGACGGATATAGAGTAGGATTCGAAGATGGGAGATGGAGTCAGCGTCCATGCCCACGGGATAAATGAGGATAATATAATCATGGCGGGCGCTGGAAAAACGACCCGCCTTTTATAAAATAATTGTAGAAAGGGGAGAGCTTTTTTATACCACTTTCTACGCCATAGTGGTTTAGTGTTATTACTTTGCTCTGACCAGTTCTATTGCCTCTTTACCTGTCATGTGCTCAATCTCTAAAACAAACATACATAATGGCTTCCATTCCCGTTCAATCGCCTTTTCCCGGTTTTCGTTTGAATCGTGCGGATGAAATTTTGCAGCTAATGCATGGATTGCATACCGCATATCACTTTCTTCTGAGATAATATGAACTTTTCCAAAGGCAATTACACTTCTAAAGTAGGTTGTGTATTCCTCTGGCACGACAGAATCTTGATCGATTACACAAAAAGAAGCCTTGGGCTGTTTCCTGATTGCGTCCAGCTTATGACCGACTTTGGCCCCATGGAAATAGATCTTATTCTCATAGTATATATAGCTTAACGGAACAGCATATGGATAATCGTCATCGCCTTGTACTGCTAGCACCCCAGAGGTTCCTTTAGTGAGAATATCAATGGTTTCTTCTGCAGATAGAAGTTGCTTATTTCTTCTCATTTTTCTAAACATATCCTAGATTCTCCTTGATAAAATCTTATTTAAGCATTGAAACAAAAGGAAGCACCAAACCTTTCTATCTTCTTAGACCTAATGATAGAAAGTCTGGTGCTTACATTCTTTACCAGGTGGCAAAGAATAGCGTATGCATTATTATACAACGAGAAAACAAGATTTTCAATTTACTATTTTGTGGATTATTTTAATGATTTTATTACCTGGTTTGTATCAAGGCTTTTACTTTTAATAAAAAAGGAAGTAATTCCACAGTGAGGTTTACGACACTGCTCCCAATTTTTCTTTATATCGTTCGTAGCACCATGACCTTGGTGAACTCCCCACCGTCTAAAGCCAGAGGGATTGCGGTCGCCGTATTTCAGAAGATCATAAGCCATCGTATTTATCGGGCTTTTTAAAAAAAATCGGGATAATCTGAAAGTCAGGATAACAGCAAACAACTAGTATTTTTCTGGAACTCGAATATTAGCTACATTATAGAACTTATATTTTTCTACCATGTGTTTTTTCATACTAATCAAAATATAGCGGTAACAATCAGCCATACCATCTGCAAAGGAACTTGCATTTCCCTTATATAATTGCCGAAGTGCGGTAATGGCTTTTTTGTTCAGATTGGAGAGAGTATGTCTCTTGGACGGATAGTAAGCAAAATGGTGTCCCCATTCAAGAAGGTGATTGGTTTCGGATAGTATAACGTATAAAGGTTCTAATGTGGTATGTTTCAATATGGCATCTAGAATATCTGCTAAATGAATAGAACCTGGTGAAGTAAATCTGTCTGTTAACTCGTCCAATTCTTCTCTGGTAAACCGTACTGCTGCAGCTAATGCCGCCGGACGAATAATTAATATCATTAGCTGCAAGGCGTGAAAATAACGTAATGCTTTCTCTATGTATCCAGAATTAAATGCCAGCTGATGAAGTTTCGTATCATCCGGTTCTATGACTATAGTGCCTTTACCATTTAATTTCTTTATGAATCCCCGTTGTTCGAGTTCTGACAATGCCTTTCTGACTGTCGATAAAGAGACATCGTACTGGTTAGCCAGTTGCTTTTCATATGGAAGAAATACTCCAACAGAATATACTCCAAGGCCGATTTTCAGATTCATGTCATCAACAATTTTTGAGTAATAATAATCCTGGCCGCGCATGGGATTCCACGAAAACTTCAAACCAGTTTGTTCAGGACATTTGGGCGTTGTCTCTGATAGATAATTTAACGTATGTTCAATGGAATCCGTAAGTTCCTGATATATATCAGATAACTGGTTGTAATTTGTGAGTGGATCATCGCCCTTTAATGTATCTACAATAACACTGGTTACTGACATAGATCCCTGCAAAAAGTGCTTAGAGAAATAGGGGCAGTCTTCTGCAAAGAATGCAAGCTTATTATAGAGGCCGAATGTTGAATAAAGTTCGCTGAATAAGGAATTCCCACCTATCCTTAATATATTATATCCTAATTTAGAAGGAGAAGACCATCCTCCTGAGGCATATCCCAAACGCAATGCTTTCATAGCCTGTTTATAGTGGGGCATTATCTCCACATCACACCCCTGCAGGGCAAAAACCATAAGTGAAGGCAGTATTAGAGCAAAAGTCTGATATACCTGTAAAATGCATTCTCTTTGTTTTAAAATCTCAAAAACAGTATTTGATGAATTATAAGTATCTTTTTTTGAAACAACAATTGGTGCAAGACGAGGCTGAATATCAACCAGCCCTTCTGCCCGCAATGCGTCAAAGACACGGTTAATCGTATATCTGCTTACATGAAATTGTTCGCAATACATCCTTGAAGATGGAAGAGCATTTCCAGGAGGTATTTGGCCTTCCAAAATATACTGCTTAATTTCGTTATATACAAATGTAAATTTTGTTTCTTGTGGTTTCACAACCCACCTCCTCTCTGTCTGTATTATATCACGACAAAACCAATGCTGTCAGTATAAAAGTGTCAACCTATATGCACACCTTACCAATATGAATATTGCCAGAATATGAAGATAACATTTATAATAAAATCGTAAAATTATTTGAAAAGAGTTTAAGAACCATGGAAAAACAAAAAATTTTAATTGCAGACGATTCAGAAATGAATCGCGCGCTTTTGATAGATATCCTGGAAGAACAATATGATGTGGCAGAGGCTGAAAATGGTGTAGAAGCAATTTCTATTCTTTCAAGGCATAGAACAGATTATTCCCTTCTGCTTCTTGACATTATGATGCCTGTGATGGATGGATTTGAAGTATTAGCTTACATAAATAAATATCACTGGAATGACACCTTCGCTGTTATTATGATTTCGGCTGATGATTCCCCAGCGAATATAAAGCGAGCTTATGACTTGGGAGCTTTTGACTATATCAGCCGTCCGTTTGATTCGACCATTGTCCAGCGCCGAATTTCTAATACAATGTTTTTATATGCAAGACAGCAGCGGCTTGAGAAAATTATTGCAGAACAATTTCATGAGCAGGAAAATAATAATAGGCTAATGATCTCAATCCTGTCTCATATTGTGGAATTCCGTAATGGAGAGAGCGGCTTGCATGTATTGCATGTGAATACTATTACAAAATATTTACTAAAGCAGTTGATTCAGTGTACAGATCAATATCCTTTGTCCAAAGCAGAGATTTCTTTAATCAGTACTGCTTCTGCGCTGCATGATATTGGGAAAATATCAATTTCAGATGAAATATTGAATAAACCTGGACGTCTTACGGCAGAGGAGTTTGAAGTGATGAAAACGCACTCGATGGTTGGCGCCAATATACTGTTAGAACTGCCCATTGAACAGCAGGAAGCTCCGCTTGTCAAAGTGGCTTCTGAGATTTGCCGATGGCATCACGAAAGGTATGATGGCAGTGGTTATCCGGATGGATTAAAGGGAGATGAAATCCCCATAGCTGCCCAGGTGGTTGCGCTGGCCGATGTATACGATGCCTTGACCAGTGAGCGGTGCTATAAGAAAGCCTATTCACATAAAGAAGCTTTGAAAATGATTTTAGAAGGACAATGTGGTGTATTTAATCCTACTCTTTTACTGTGTCTGCAGGAAATTGCTGATACACTTGAGAGTGAGCTTATGGAAACCTCTCCTGAACAGGAGACAAAAAATATTCAGGATATAAGAAATAAAATAGACTACGACAGATTGTTTTCCTATGAAAAATACGCCTTCCTGTCCTGCAAACAGCGGCACCTGCAATTATTATATATTGATTCGTTAACCAGCGTCTACAATCGCCGTTATTATGACGAGCATTTTCAAGGCTCAGATGATATTCAAGCGATGGCCGTAATAGATGTAGATAATTTTAAGCATATCAATGATAATCATGGCCACGATGTAGGGGATATCGTGTTGCAAAGCATTGCACAAGCTGTTTTATCCTGTGTACGAAAAACAGATGCCGTAATCCGTTATGGCGGCGATGAATTTGTAATTATCTTTTTTAATATACCTCAGGATATATTCGGGAAAAAACTGGAGAGGATTAGGCATTCCGTTGACAGTCTGATAATTGATGACCATCCTGAATTACATATGTCTGTAAGCATAGGCGGAGCTTATGGTATCGGAACTATAAAGAAACTCTTCAAAGCTGCAGACAATATGATGTATCAATCAAAAAAGGCGAAAAACCAAGTGACCATATATTATTTTGACAGGAATGAGGACAACACAGACAACATTTAAAAAGACCAGGAGGAAATGTGATTGTGAATCTAAAAGATTGTTATATAAAATTTGGCGGCGATTTTGATGAAGTACTGGGCAGGCTGCGGCGTGAACAGACCGTTCAGAAATTTGTATATAAATTCCTGGACGATAAAAGCTTTAGCTTGTTTGAAGCATCTATGGGTAATAAAGACTATGCCGAGGCTCTTAGAGCCGTTCATACGTTAAAAGGAATTTGTCAGAATCTTTCTTTTGCCAGATTATTTGAAAGCAGTAGTTTAGTAACAAAGGCATTAAAAGAAGATGATTGGAATAAGGCTCTCGATATGATGCCGCAATTATCAAAGGACTACCATGAAATTATTAATGCTATTGAAGAACTTAAGATTTCCAAGGAGGAATAGCGTCAATGGGAAACAGTAAAAAGAAGAATCCTACAACGCGTTTTCTAATATGCAGTTTCATTGGACTTTTAATCTTCAGTATTATTATGTTCAGCCTGCTGGGGATATACATGAGTCGAAAGAGTAAAAGGGCCGTTTACGAAATTGGAGAAATTTATATGTCCGGAATGAATGAGCAGATGTCCAGACACTTTGAATCTGTCATTAAATTACGTTTTAATCAGGCCAGCGGCATTGTTTCTGTTGTCCCGACAGATATGAACGATAAAGACAGACTGTATGAGGAACTGACTTACAGGGCACAGGTCAGGGAATTTGACTATTTAGCACTGTGTTCTGCCGATGGGGAGTTTCAAACTCTTTATGGGCAACCCATACAGCCCCTTAACCCCAAACCTTTTGTAGAAGCATTATTACAAGGGGAGCAAAGAGTCGCTGTAGGCATTGATACGGCTGGAAATGAAGTCGTATTGTTTGGCGTTGATGCTGCTTATCCTATGCACAATGGCGATCGGAGCACCGGTCTGATAGCAGCCGTTCCTCTGGAATATATCACTGATTTCCTTTTCTTAAAGGAGGAAGGGCAACTGATGTATTATCATATTATCCGGCCGGACGGTAGTTTTGTAATACAAAATCCCAACACGGAGCTGCGGTATTTCTTTGAACAGCTGCAAAAGCAGTCTGATTCTGCAGTGAATGAATCATCAGCTGAAAATCCGGTTGAAAAATTTAGTGCTGCTCTGAAAAAACATGAGGAATATACGGCAATATTGGAAGTAAATGGTGAAGAACGGCAAATATATGGTATTTCATTACCTTATTCTGAGTGGTACTTAGTATCGGTGATGCCGTATACTATATTGGACAATGCCATAAATAATCTGGGCAGCCAGCGTATATTCATGACATTGTTGTCTTGTGCTTCTGTTTTAATCATTCTAACAGTGATATTCCTCCGGTATTTCTCCATAACCCGGTCACAGATGAATGAATTGGAAAAGGCCCGGCAGGCAGCTCTTGAAGCGAACAAAGCCAAAAGTGAATTTTTAGCCAATATGAGCCATGATATCCGTACCCCTATGAACGCAATTGTAGGCATGACTGCGATTGCCGCAGCCCACATAGATGACCGGAAACAAGTTGAGAACTGCCTAAGAAAGATTACATTATCGAGCAAACATCTATTAGGGCTTATTAATGATGTTTTGGACATGTCTAAAATTGAAAGTGGTAAATTAACTTTGACAACAGAGCAAATTTCATTAAAAGAAGTTGTTGAAGGAATTGTTAACATTATGCAGCCACAGGTAAAGACAAAAAAGCAAACTTTTGACATACATGTGGAAAATATCTTGACAGAAAATGTGTGGTGTGATGGTGTACGCTTAAATCAGGTTTTGCTGAATCTCTTATCAAATGCAACGAAGTATACACCGGAGGGAGGAGCAATCCATTTATCTCTCTTTGAAGAAAATTCTCCAAAAGGAGAAAGGTATGTCCGGATTTATATCAAGGTCAAGGATAATGGAATTGGTATGTCGCCGGATTTTCTAAAAAGAATATATGAATCCTATAGCCGTGCGGATGGAGCCAGGATACATAAAACCGAGGGAGCCGGTTTGGGAATGGCGATTACTAAGTACATTGTGGACGCAATGGAAGGAACCATTGATATACAAAGTGAGCCTGATAAAGGTACCGAATTTCTTCTTACGTTTGATTTTGAAAAAGCGGATGCAATGAATATGGATATGGTTCTTCCCTCTTGGAATATGCTGGTGGTTGATGATGATGAATTATTATGCAGAACAGCCATGGACGCACTAAAATCCATCGGAATAAAAGCGGAATGGACATTAAGCGGAGAAAAGGCAATAGAACTGGTAAATGAACACCACAAAAGGAGAGAGGATTATCAAATTATTCTGTTAGATTGGAAACTACCTGGCATGAATGGGATTCAGGTCGCAAAAGAAATCCGGCATAATCTAGGAGATGAAGTACCGATTCTGCTGATTTCCGCATATGACTGGAGTGAGTTTGAAGCGGAAGCCCGTGAAGCAGGTATTAGTGGTTTTATTTCCAAGCCACTTTTTAAATCTACTTTGTATTATGCTCTGCGTCAGTATATGGGCACTGAAACAGAAAACGGCCAGACATCGAACCCCAATAGTGATTTATCCGGACGCCGTATCCTGATTGCCGAGGATAATGAGCTTAACTGGGAGGTTGCAAATGAATTGTTGTCTGACTTGGGCGTAGAACTGGATTGGGCAGAAGATGGACAGATATGTCTGGACAAATTCCAAAAATCACCAGAGGGTTATTACGATGCTGTTCTTATGGACATACGGATGCCCCATATGACCGGTTATGAAGCCACAAAAATGATTCGGGGACTAAATCATCCGGATGCTCTATCCATACCAATTATAGCTATGAGTGCAGATGCTTTTTCTGATGATATACAGCATTGCCTGGAGTGCGGTATGAATGGTCATATAGCAAAGCCTATCGACATCATGGAGGTAACCCGGTTGCTGAAAAGGTTTCTGATTTAAGGTGCCATAGAGGATTTTTAGAGAACAATTTGGTAGAATTTGACTATAATCAGCAGAAATATTTATAACTGCTGATTATATCTTTTATAGAAGAAAGGAGAACTAAATGAAAGAGAGAGTAAGAAGGCTGGTTTTTGTGGCGGGCATTCTATGTACCATGAGCCTTGCAGTGTGTGCATGTGGAAGTGCAAAACATGAACCGATAGATGCAAATGTAACTGCCTCAACAGAGCAGCCAGAGGATGCAAGAGAAACACCTATGGAAGAAACTGTTTCCACTCAGGAATCATTTGCAGGAAACACCTTTGAGAAATGGGAAGAGAATAATTCAAATCTGGAAGGAAGCATTAAGGAACTCCAGGAAGGACAGTTCACGGTTGTAGAGGCTATTACAGAAAAGTCAGACAATGGTGGAGATATCATGGTATCCCCAGGCATTGGCGATGATTCCGACTTTAACAAAGTCATGGTTACATATGATGAGAATACTATAGTTGTAATACAGACTATCAAAAATGGTGGGGCCAGCTATGAAATGTCAGAAGCAACTATCGATTTTCTATCAGAAGGTCATATGGTAAGAGTATGGGGAACCCTGTCTGACAATAGACTGAAAGCAACCCGGATTTGTATTGTGAAGGTTGTATAAACATCTTAAAAAATTCTGACTAGTTGGAAGATAACGAGAATATAAAAGGAAATATGTTTGCAAAAAAACAGGAGAGCAATAGTGAAGTTATTTCAGAAGATGAAAGTAAAAAATGTGTACCCGTGTTATTTCTTAATATTGCTTGTTACAGTTGGCATTCTTTTGATAGTAGTTCTGTATGGGAAACAGAACAGCAGCAAAGATGGAAATATCCTTGCCGGGGCAAGTCCGGATACAAGTGCTTTCCAGCTGTATTATTTTGATGGGAGAGCCGTTACAGTGAGAACCCTGTATGACCCCGGCATGGAAAAAGAACTGATTAAAAAGATTAATGCACTACCTATGGAGATTGCAGACGAAGGTGCACTTGCAGGTATGGAGGTTCCATTTTACGGAATCTGGATTAGTGATGAGGACGGATATGATATTACCGTGGCACTATCCAAAGGTGTTTGACTTAAAAATGATGGTACAATTTATTATGGGGACACAGACCTTTCACTTTTATGGGAACAAATGGAGGGGGAGGATGAGGATAATTCCCTAACGGTGCTGAATTTTCCCAATGCAGGGCTTTTGGCTGCATATCATCCGTTCTTTATGCTGAAAGCGGAGGATCCTGACGGGGAAGCCGCGGAGGGGGGTATATCTGTGGAGGATATTCAGCCAAGTAGGATTACCGTATCCATTGCAAATAATAGTGGAGAAGAATTTTCTTACGGCAAGTATTTCACCCTCCAGAAGCAGATAGACGGCCAATGGTATACAATGCCGGCTCAGGCAGATAATATCGGTTTTGAGGATATCGCCTGCGTCTTGCCAGATGGGAAAACTGCGAGTGAGACCTATGTCGTCCTTAGCAAATTGAGAGTAGCAGAAATCGGAATTGAGTTGATTGCAGTTTTGACAGGATTTTTACTATCGGGATGTGTAGTAAGCAAAGACTTTCTGTCGAGTTGTGATTCGAAAATAACAGAGAATGTTATGGAGTTTGTGCAGGAATCGTGGAAGGGGCGCTATGACCTGGAAAACTGCATCGTTTTCGTTACAGAAGAAAACGATGGACAGGTGGTCTGGAGAATGACATTCCAGGTGGACTGGAAGTTATTTTAATTCAGAAGTAATGGAGGAAAAAAGATGAAATTAGAGAGATGTGAGAAAGAATCCTTTTCGGTAATAGGGAAAGAAGGTTCATCATTAGATGGAGTAGGGTTTATCCAGAAGTTTCTCCCGTTCTTTTAATCCTTGGGAAGACTTTGATAAAGGACTCTATCTTGCGGGGGTTGAATGTAATGATGAGGCAGAAGCTCCCGATGGTTGGACAAAGTGGATTATTCCCGGTTATGAGTACATTTATGTGGAATGTGAAAGTGAGGATACTTGTTCAAAGACAATAAAATATTTGAAAGATAATGGCATCTCGTTGGTGGGAGCGGTTCACGATTTTATTAGTCCGCTGACTGGGAAAAATTATATGTTTTTTCCAATTAGGAAGTTATAAATTTGTCAGAAGAATGCTTTTTAGTATGGGGATGAATCGTTTACAGTAGAATAATTGTGCTAACAAAGTGTGCTGCTCCATAATATTGAAGAACTAAAATAGGAAACCGAGGAGGTATTATTATGAAAGAGGTCTGGGATCTATATGATTCCAAAAGAAATAAGACAGGGTATACAGTGGAACGGGGAAAAACTATTCCAGAAGGATTTTATCATCTGGTTGTGAGTGTATGGATTATAAACAACAGAGGAGAATTTCTCCTTTCCCAGAGACATCCGGACAAATCATACCCACTCCGTTGGGAGTGTACAGGGGGGCGGTCCTTTCTGGGGAAGACAGTCTTGATGGAGCTCTCCGAGAAGTAAATGAAGAATTAGGGATTATTCTTAATCCGAAAGATGGGCGGAGAATTTCTCGGATTTGCCGGGAACAAACACGGGATTTGTATGATGTATGGGTATTTTATATAGATGTCGATATTTCAGATATCACACTTCAGGAAACAGAGGTTGTAGATGTAAAATGGGTGACGTGTGAAGCGCTAATCAAGATGGAACAAAAAGGGGAGCTGCATCCATTACTTGACGTTAGCAGTGTGACAAAGAAGATTATTTTATGGAGGAACTCTATGAGAACTTCAATATGTGGAATTGATTGTATGAAATGTGAATTAAAAGAAACATGCTTTGGTTGTGCCGTGACAGATGGGCATCCTTTTCATGGCGGCTGTGTGCTGGCGGCATGCTGCCTTAGTAATGGATATGAGCATTGTGGGAAATGCCACAATGAAAAATGCAGGCTTAAAGAACAGGTGATTGCAGAATTTTGTAAGCTTGGCATTGAAGATATGGAAGAAATTACCGGGCTTAATGCGTGCAAAGGATCATATATCAATCTTACATATACGTTTTCGAGCGGTCAGACAGTTAAACTGTTAGATGATGACAAGATATATCTAGGTAACCAGCTTAGCAAAAAAGACAGCAGTAGATTCTACGGGATAGCAGCGGATGAGAGGACTCTGATAGTCAGCGAATATGATGCGGATGGATCCAATGCGGAAATCATTGTGTACAAAAAAAGAAATGTTTAAAGGGCGAACGGAAGAAAATTTATATCTGCAATAGGAAGAAAAGAAATCCCAGGATATTTTTCAGCTTTGATAAGCGGCATAGTCCTTAGTGTGCTAATTGGGCTTTACCCACCTTGAAAAAAATCTTCAGCCGATTATTTTGGCGTTGAACTCTATTCCTCCATCAATACCTAACCTTATCGTACTACTTCCTACATTTCATCTGTCGTCCTAGGCAGTAATAATTATCGGCAACATTTGGTCAGTTTTGACGGAACAATTAATGGGATAGTATTAGTTGAACAGGAGGGCCTTGATAATACCAGGATAATGGGGAGGCTGGGCATTAAAAATGTTTAATCCCGCCTGCCGTATCACTGCATATTATAATTGGAGCAGTTATCACATTAAACTTTTTTAAATTCTGCTGGTGATTGCAGCAATTTACGGAATTTTTAGTGGTAGTCATATAATATATGTTTAAATTGTAAAACATAATATTTTGTTCTGATGGCGTATTTAGAATGCCCGAATATGAGCTTTGCACTGTAAATATTATGAATATAATGTTCGTAAAGGGTAAAATATGAGTATATTGCATATGCTATCAATCAAGGATCTCTGAAACGAATAAAACTTAAATAAGGTTGTAGAATCAGTGGGATAGCTATATAAATAAGGTAATATTTTCGTATAAGCAACAGGAGGATATCAAATGTATGATATAATTATTATTGGAGCAGGACCAGCCGGCATCAGTGCAGCTATTTATGGAAAAAGCAGAGGAAAAAGGATTCTGATGTTGGAAAAGAATCGGGTTGGCGGTTTGATTGGAACTGTCTCAACAGTTACGCATTATACTGCAATTATGAAAGAAGAATCTGGTAAGACATTTGCTGAACGTATGAAAGAGCAAGCACTTAGTGCCGGCGTAGAGATTCGTTATGAAAATGTGACAGAGACAAAGCTCATAGGTAATAATAAGAAAGTTGTTACAGATAAAGGCAGTTATGAAAGTAAAACAGTAATTCTAGCGAATGGTGGTTCTGGCCGTATGTTAGGAATTCCAGGTGAAAGTCTGAAAGGTATCAGATTAAATGCAACAAAAGACGGTTTTGATTATAAGGGTAAGAATATCTATATCATTGGTGGAGCAGATGGCGCAGTAAAGGAAGCCATTTACCTGGCTGGAATTGCAGGAAAGGTAACAATTGTATGCGTGGAAGATGAACTGATATGCATACAGGAATTCAAAGATAAAGTTACTGCACACCATAATATTGAAATCATGCCACATTCAAGTCTTACAGCAGTATATGGTATCGAAAGAGCTGAGAGACTTGAATTTACAGATAACAAAACAGGAAAAAAACAGATTGTACAAGATGCAGAGTGCGGAGTGTTTGTTTATGCTGGAATTGTACCGAACACTCAGATATATACGGAATTGAAGTTAGATAACGGATATATTCCAGTGGATGAATTGATGCAGACAGAAATTCCCGGAGTATTTGCTGCTGGAGATATCTGTGTAAAAAAGGTAAGACAGGTAGCTACAGCAGTTGCTGATGGCGCAATCGCAGGAATACAGGCTGCAGTAATGTGTTAATAATTGTATTTACAAAACATTAAATAACCTCATTTAAGAAAGGAGCTATGAGTCGTGAAAAGAAAGATTGCAATATTATTAATTACAGGAATTTGTCTGATGCATACAGTACCCTGCTTTGCATCCCAGTCGGCGATGGTTAGTGTTTCCAATTCCGAAGAAACTCAATATACCACGCTCCCGGACGCAGATACTCTGCAAAAAGATGAGGGATTCAAGCCTAAGGCCCCAGAAACCCTGGCAGGCGGTTATCAGTTTAATAGTGGTCATATAACAGAATTATTTGATTTGGATACAAATGGCGCTCAAATCAACAAACATAAAGGTATAAACTTCCAATATATAAAAAAGGACAATAATACCATCAAATCGGTTTCTTTGTCTGCCGAACCGGCATCAGGGCAATCTCTTTCAAAAGATACTACTGTTATAAAATATGGGGAAATAGATATGTATTATGATACGGCTCAGGCTAATTCTCTGTCTTGGATTAATGGGGATGTTTGCTACATCCTTATGGACATTAATAAGAATGTGTCAAAAAATGAACTGGTAGCTATGGCTGAAGATATGATTGATTAGCTATATCCATTATAACAAGTACAGTTAAGAGGAAAAATAAGAATAGGGAATAGGAATTCCCTACTCTTATTTTTTTGCAGGTCAGCAGAGGCTGTTCTGTTATCTTACCTTAAATAAATGCGCCCTTCACTTGAATCTCTCCATTGAATATATATTTTTTATTATGCATTGGCATTTCGTTCAGTGGATTTTCTTCTGTCGTCCCCCTTTAATTAGCAGATACACATATGGCAATTCATACGCGTACGAAGAAAAAACTCAAGCTCATTTCACCCCTATAATAAATATATTGTTTTTTAAATCCGTAACAAAACCTGTCATTTGACTTGAAAGTTGCAGATTATTTATGAGTGGTGGGGCTGTTGACAATTCTTCTACAGTGACGGTACCGCGAAATGCTTCTGCAATGGCTCTGAAAATTACAGTTATCCGATGAAGTATTTCAGCTATTTCCCAATATTATTATTCATAATTTTAGTATATATTATGTTGAATTTTTCTGTCCTCCATATTATTATTTTAATAAAGTACATGATAAATGAGACAAAATAAAATGATAGTGACAGTCATAGTCTGGAAACGTAAGAGGAATTTAAAAACATTTATATCTCATTCAGCGGCGGCAAGGATAGTGGTGTTCTTTTGAATTTGCTGCTGGATTACCGGAATAAGTATGCTTCAGATCGTGTGATTGGCGTATTCCATCAGGATTTTGAGGCGCAGTATACCGTGACTACGGACTATATTACCCGCACTTTTAAGCGACTGGAAAACGAATCTGGCATAGACCTTTATTGGGTCTGCCTTCCTATGGCGACCAGGACAGCACTGAGTAGTTATGAGATGTATTGGTATCCCTGGGATGAAACCAAACAGGATATATGGGTGCGTCCGATACCGGAGTATCCCTATGTCATTAATTTGGCGAAGCCTTTTACCCACTATCGTTACCGGATGCATCAGGAAGATTTGGCAAAGCAGTTTGGCCGGTTTTACAAGGAGGAGCATGGGAATGGCAGTACGGTCTGCCTGCTGGGTCTGCGGGCGGATGAATCTTTACAGCGGTACAGCGGTTTTGTCAATAAGAAATACGGATATCAAAACGAGTGCTGGATTTCCAGGCAGTTCAAAGACGTATGGTGTGCTTCACCTTTATACGACTGGTCAAATTCTGACGTATGGTGCGCTAATTATCGCTTCAATTATGATTACAATAATTTATATGATCTGTATTATAAGGCAGGATTAAAAATAGACCAAATGCGGGTAGCATCGCCTTTTAACGACTACTCCAAAGATGCTTTGAATCTATACCGGGTCATCGACCCGGAAATATGGGCGAAACTGGTGGGGCGGGTGCGCGGAGCAAATTTTGGTGCGATTTATGGAAAGACAAAAGCGATGGGGTACCGCAGTATTACGTTACCGGAAGATCATACATGGAAATCTTATACTCATTTTCTGCTGGATACATTGCCTGCCCGACTGCGGAATAATTATGTGAAAAAGTTTAATACTTCCATCCATTTCTGGCATGAGACCGGAGGTGGATTACCAGAGGAAACAATCCTTGAGCTTTTGGAAAAGGGATACCACATTCGGAGAAATGGTATCTCTAACTATACAATTAACAAAAATTCCCGTATTATTTTTCTTGGACCGATTCCCGATCATACCGATGATATCAAAAGCACGAAAGATATACCAAGCTGGAAACGAATGTGTTACTGTATTTTGAAAAATGACCATACCTGTCGATTTATGGGATTTGGGCTTACGAGGCAGGAACAAAAGCGTGTGGATATTATTAAATACAAGTACGGAGGGATGATAAATGGTAAATAAGGAATTCAGAAGCCCAGTATACAGCATCATTGCGGTACCATTTGAAAAGATTGTACCCAATACCTATAACCCGAACAACGTGGCTCCGCCGGAAATGCAGCTGCTGTACAACAGCATCAGGTTGGACGGTTATACTATGCCGATCGTCTGTTATTATGTAAAAAGCAATGATAAATATGTGATTGTAGATGGTTTTCATCGTTGGCGGGTAATGCGGGATTACCCGGATATTTATGAGCGTGAGAAGGGGATGATGCCGGTTTCGATAATCGATAAACCGCTGTCCGACCGTATGGCCAGCACCATCCGTCATAACCGCGCCCGTGGAACACATGATGTGGACTTAATGAGTAATATCATTAAGGAGCTGCACGAGTTAGGACGTTCCGATGCATGGATTTCCAAACACCTGGGGATGGACCGGGATGAGATTTTGAGGCTCAAACAGATTACTGGCCTGGCTGCCCTGTTCCGCGATGTGAAGTTTGGACAGGCCTGGCGGCCCGGGGAGGATTCGGTTCCAGCTGAAGAGCCCTCTGGCAGTGGGAAAACAGATACAGATTACCA
>OBUZ01000625.1_pt1 | contig 17150 bp, 8 predicted proteins | sample 1494961 | NCBI WGS metagenome assembly OBUZ01 (sample SAMEA2579939, study PRJEB22360) | human gut metagenome | biome: human gut; feature: human-associated habitat; material: faeces | place: Denmark | collected 2008/2010
GCAATTGGCGGCAAAGAGATGGCCCGGATTGTTGCGGAACGCGACTGGCAGGCGCTCCCGGCCAATATGAGGGCGGCTGCGGAGGAAGCCTACGAGACATTCCTGCACACAAGGGACGGACAGCTCTGCGATATCATCGTAGACAGGGCGGCGCTGGAAGCAATTTATGCGGAGGGGGAAAAAGCCGCGGACCCGGTAATCAGGGCGTACGCGGAATCAACCGTAGCGGTTGCCGATATCAAGATTGCCGTCCGTTCACAGAAAACCGCAAAATCACTGGAATTTATTAAACGGGCGATGGCTCCCTGTGCCAGTCTGAGCGTGGAACGGTTAAGTTCGGCGGCTCTGTCCGGCATGGATGCTATCTGCGAATATCTGGAAGGTACTGCGTATGCAGGCGGCGCCGAGGCGCTTCGGGAATCACCGTCGGCCTTTGAACGCTGGTGTGACAACCAGTTGATGGAGGCAATTAAGCCGCAGAAGTACAATCCGTTTTCAGCAGGTCCGCTGGTCGCTTATGTACTGGCGAGAGAAAATGAGATTAAGACGGTCAGAATTATTCTGACGGCCAGGCTGAATGAGCTTCCTGAGGCGCAGATCCGGGAAAGGATAAGGGAAATGTATGTATAAAGCAGCAGTGATGGGCGACTACGACAGTATTTACGGCTTTGCGGCGCTCGGGCTGGATACATTTTCCGTATCCGGCCAGGAGGATGCTGAGAAAACGCTTCAGAAGCTTGCAGGCAGTGAATATGCAGTCATCTATATAACAGAGGCTGTGGCGGCCCAGACCGGCCGCGCCATAGCGAAATATAAAGAAAGCCTGCTTCCTTCCATCATCCTGATACCGGGTATCTCCGGCAATACGGGAAAAGGCGTGGAAGGTGTGAAAAAATCGGTAGAGCAGGCGGTCGGTTCTGATATCCTCTTCGGAGGGAACCAGTAAGGAACCATTATAGGTTAAGAAAGGTGGGTGTGACCTTCCAATGAGCAAAGGTACGATTAAAAAAGTGGCAGGGGCCCCCGGGAATGGACCAGGGGGGCGGTCTCTGGCAGGCCCCCTGGTAATTGCACAGGGGATGAGAGATGCCAACATGTTCGACGTGGTCCGTGTAAGCAGCCAGCGTCTGATCGGTGAGATAATTGAGATGCACGGAGACGAAGCCTCCGTTCAGGTATATGAGGAGACCTCCGGACTCGGACCGGGGGAACCGGTGGAATCGATGGAGGTTCCGCTGTCGGTGGAACTCGGGCCTGGCCTGATCGCCAGTATTTATGACGGGATCCAGAGACCGCTGGATGATATCATGAAGGCGACCGGAAGCAACAACCTGAAGAGGGGGGTTGAGGTTCCGTCCCTGAAACGTGATAAAAGATGGGAGTTTGTTCCCGCCGTACAGGCAGGCGACGAGGTGGAGGCCGGCGATATCATCGGAACCGTCCAGGAAACCGTAGTCGTAGTCCAGAAAATTATGGTTCCCTACGGCGTCAAAGGTACGGTAAAAGAGATTAAAGGCGGTGAATTCACAGTTGAGGAAGCAGTGGCTGTCATCGCCACCCAGGAAGGCGACAGGGAGCTTACGATGATGCAGAAATGGCCGGTCCGCAAAGGCCGTCCATATCTCAAAAAACTGCCTCCCGAGACTCCGCTTGTGACCGGACAGAGGGTTGTGGATTCCTTCTTCCCGATTGCCAAGGGCGGTGTGGCCGCCGTGCCGGGCCCCTTCGGAAGCGGTAAAACCGTTATCCAGCACCAGCTTGCAAAATGGGCGGAGGCGGATATCGTCGTTTATATCGGCTGCGGTGAGCGTGGAAACGAGATGACCGACGTTTTAAATGAGTTCCCGGAACTGAAAGATCCAAAGACGGGATACTCGCTGATGGAGCGTACCGTCCTGATTGCAAATACCTCCGATATGCCGGTTGCGGCACGTGAGGCATCAATTTATACAGGTATCACGATTGCAGAGTATTTCCGTGATATGGGTTATTCGGTGGCCCTGATGGCGGACTCCACATCCAGGTGGGCCGAGGCGCTCCGTGAGATGTCCGGACGTCTGGAGGAGATGCCCGGTGAGGAAGGTTATCCCGCTTATCTGGGAAGCCGTCTGGCTCAGTTCTATGAGCGTGCCGGTCATGTGGTTTGTCTCGGCAAAGACGGCAGGGAAGGCGCCCTGTCCGCTATCGGAGCCGTATCCCCTCCCGGCGGCGATATCTCCGAGCCGGTGTCCCAGGCCACACTCCGTATCGTAAAGGTATTCTGGGGACTGGATTCCTCCCTGGCGGCAAAACGTCATTTCCCGGCCATCAACTGGCTGACCAGCTACTCCCTGTATGTGGACAGCATGGGCAAATGGTTTGACGAGCATGTTGCCGATGAGTGGATGCAGAGCCGCCAGAAGATGATGAGCCTGCTGCAGGAGGAATCGGAGCTGGATGAGATTGTTAAGATGGTCGGTATGGACGCACTTTCACCTTCCGACAGGCTGAAGATGGAAGCTGCCCGCTCCATCCGTGAGGATTTCCTGCACCAGAACTCGTTCCATGAGATTGACACCTATACCTCGCTGCGCAAACAGTTCCTGATGATGAAGCTGGTTCTGGCTTTCTATGAGGAATCCCAGAAAGCGCTGAATGACGGAGCTTCGTCAGGCGGGCTGATTAAAATGGCGGTCAGGGAGCGGATCGGCCGTTTCAAATATACGACGGAAGATAAGATAGAGACAGAATATCAGGCGGTTTTGGAGCAGCTTGCCAAAGAAATTGCCGATGTATTAGGAAAGGAGGACTTCTAAATGCCAAAAGAGTACAGAACCATACAGGAAGTAGCCGGTCCTCTGATGCTGGTGCGCGGCGTTGAGAATGTAACGTATGATGAACTGGGAGAGATAGAGCTGGCCAGCGGAGAGACGAGGCGGGGCAAGGTCCTTGAGATCAACGGCAGCGACGCCCTTGTCCAGTTGTTTGAGAACTCAACCGGTATCAACCTTTCAAACAGTAAAGTCCGCTTCCTCGGAAGAACGATGGAGCTGGGCGTTTCGGAAGACATGCTGGGCCGTGTATTCGACGGTCTGGGCCGGCCGATTGACGGCGGTCCTGAGATTCTTCCGGACGAGAGAAGAGATATTAACGGCCTGCCGATGAACCCGGCGGCCAGAAGTTACCCGGAGGAATTTATCCAGACCGGTATCTCGGCCATTGACGGACTGAACACCCTGGTCCGCGGCCAGAAGCTGCCTATCTTCTCGGCATCCGGCCTTCCCCATGCCAACCTGGCGGCACAGATCGCAAGGCAGGCCAGGGTCCGCGGCACCGACGAAAATTTCGCCGTAGTATTTGCCGCCATGGGTATCACCTTCGAGGAATCCAACTTCTTTATCGAAAGCTTTAAAGAGACGGGGGCAATTGACAGAACCGTGCTTTTCGTCAACCTGGCTAACGACCCTGCCGTAGAGCGTATCGCGACGCCGCGTATGGCGCTGACGGCCGCCGAGTACCTGGCTTTTGAGAAAGACATGCACGTACTCGTAATCCTGACCGATATCACCAACTATGCAGACGCTCTGCGTGAGGTTTCCGCAGCCCGTAAAGAGGTTCCCGGACGCCGTGGATATCCCGGCTACATGTACACCGATCTTGCCTCCCTCTATGAGAGAGCAGGACGCCAGAAGGGCAAATCAGGTTCCATTACGATGATCCCGATCCTGACCATGCCGGAGGATGACAAGACCCACCCGATCCCTGACCTTACCGGATATATCACGGAGGGCCAGATTATCCTGAGCCGTGAGCTTTACAGAAAAGGCATTACGCCGCCAATCGACGTACTTCCTTCCCTGTCGCGTCTGAAGGATAAAGGTATCGGCGAAGGCAAGACGAGAGCCGATCACTCCAATACGATGAACCAGCTGTTTGCCGCATACGCAAGAGGTAAAGAGGCAAAAGAGCTGATGGTAATCCTAGGTGAGGCGGCGCTGTCCGATATCGACCTGATTTATGCTAAATTTGCGGATGCCTTTGAGAAAGAATACGTTTCCCAGGGGTATGAGGCAAACCGCGATATAGAAGAGACACTGAAAATCGGCTGGAAGCTTCTTTCCATTCTGCCCAGGGCAGAGCTGAAACGTATCGACGACAAATATCTGGATCTTTATTACGGGAAATAATGAAAAGAGGTGATTGCCGTGGCATCAACACAGGTGAACCCGACCAGAATGGAGCTGACAAGGCTCAAGAAAAAACTGGTGACGGCCACAAGAGGCCATAAGCTTCTGAAAGATAAGCGGGATGAGCTGATGCGGCAGTTCCTGGATCTGGCGAGGGAGAACATGGCCCTGCGTCTGAAGGTGGAAGAAGGAATCCGCAGCGCCAATAAGAACTTCGTCATTGCGAAGGCGGGAATGTCCGAGCAGGCGCTGAATGCGGCGCTGATTGCACCGAAGCAGGAGGTATATCTGGAAACGGGAAAGAAGAATGTCATGAGTGTCGATATCCCGGTTTTTGAATATAGGACCAGGACTGCGGATGAGAATGATATTTATTCCTATGGATTTGCATTTACCTCCGGCGATTTGGACGGCGCGGTTAAGTCCCTGGCAGACATTCTGCCGGATATGCTGAAGCTGTCGGAGACGGAGAAGGCCTGCCAGCTTATGGCTGCCGAGATTGAGAAGACCAGGAGGCGTGTAAACGCCCTGGAGCATGTAATCATTCCGGAGACGAAGAAGAATATCAAGTATATCACGATGAAGCTGGATGAGAACGAGAGAAGCACCCAGATCCGCCTGATGAAGGTGAAGGATATGATGCTTGAAGAAGCTCATCATTACAAAGAAAAACAGTCAATGGCTGTAGAATAAAATGGAAGTACAGATAGGGCGGCAGCTGCCTGGGATCCTGACGGGATCCGGGCGGCTGCCGCTTTTTTGTGTACTTTTTTTACATTGCGGACAAAACTGTTGGAGGACTAAAAGCTGCAATTAAGGGACATAAATGAGAAAAGAAATGAGATATATGATAAAATTATTAGCAAGTTAACAGATAAAATGGGCGCAAAGTCTTAAATTTAAATACTATTAACAAGAGTAAAAATACTCAAATTATGAGTTTTTAATAGATATGCAAGCAAATGCGGCATCAGGGAATCAGGCAGCTTCAGCGCCCCGGCGAAGACAGAGAATTCAGTTGTGTAAGCAGTAACGATAATATTTACCAGGAGGAAAAAAGTATGAAAGAAAACAAAAGAAAAGTGAAAAAACGTTACCGTCAAAAGGCCAGACAATTTATCAGCGGTCTTCTTATAACCGCCATGCTGGCGCCAAACATGACGCCGATTATAGCGCAGGCGGCGGAGCTGATAGAGAATCAGCCGCGTTATGTGGACTTTACAAGGCCTCAGGCCCTGACGCTGAGGGAATTAGGGATTGAATCCGGAGTGTCCGATACCTCTGATGGTGACCGCGCAGATAGGACAGAAAATAGTGCGGAGCCGGATAAAGACAGTGACACTGGAAAAGACAGTGAATCCGGTAAAGGCAGTGAGACAGGAAAAGATAATGAAACCGGAAAGGACAGCGGAACCGGGACTGAGACTGGAAAGGACAGCGGAACCGGGAAGGAAGAAGAGCCTGGAAAGGACAGCGAACCCGGAAAGGAAGATGAGACTGGAAAAGACAGTGAACCCGGGAAGGAAGAGGAGCCTGGAAAGGACAGCGGAACCGGGAAGGAAGAAGAGCCTGGAAAGGACAGCGGAACCGGGAAGGAAGAAGAGCCTGGAAAGGACAGTGAACCCGGGAAAGACAATGAATCAGGAAAAGAAGACGGAAAGGGAACCGCAGGAGGTTCCGGCGGAGCCGGTTCGGAGGACGGAGCGGAGACAAAGCCGGGAGGATCGGCCGATGGGGGTGATCCGGCCGATGATACGGCGGCAGGTCCGGCCCAAGGATTACCGGAAGAGGATGCAAAAGAAGAGATACCCCGTGAGATACCGGTGACGGATGAAGGACTGCGCCTTCCTGAAGAGCTTTATCAGGAGGTGACTGAAGAGCCGTCCGGCGTGCTGGTACAGTTTTCCGATCTCTGCCGCACCTACCAGACCGGGGACAGGCAATACGTCACCGTAATTGGCGGATATTCCGGCCTGTACCGTGACAAGGACGGTAAAGTACGGCCGATTGACAATACTCTAGTCAAAGGCGATTCTGCCGCTGTCGAAGCAGACGGGGAAGAAGCGACACCGTCCAACGCCTCTTTCTTGCGGAGCAAGGCTGCCTCATGGGTGGAAAATGAAGCCGGTCCTGTAAAGATACGGATTCCGCTTAAGATGAGTACCAGCCGGGGCATTTCCATAGAGACGGAAGGCGGAAAGATTGAACTGATTCCGTCTGCCGGAAACTTTAAAGAGCCGTCGGTGGCCGGAAATGCAATCCGGTTTAATGATGTATTTGAGAATGTAGATTACCAGTATACAGTCATTGAGAATACGGTGAAAGGTGATATCTTTCTTCTGGAGAAGGGGGACAGGTATGAGTTCTCCTATAAACTCAAGATACCGGGAATGACTGCGAAGCAGGAAAAAGATAAAATTTCCATTTACGGGAAGGACACGGCGAAAGCCCTGTTTCAGTTGGACGCTCCGTACATGGAGGATGATTCCGGCGAGAGAAGTGATAAGGTCAAACTGAAACTTTCCGGGACAAAGGGGAATTATACAGTCACCATTAAGGCAGACAAGAAGTGGCTGAATGATGAAGAGCGGTCCTATCCGGTACGCATTGATCCGGATACCTACGTTCCCTCGGATGAATTTATTTTTGCGACGATATCACAGGGACAGCCGGACGCGATTTATGATTGGGACAGCCCGGCCTATGTCGGATATCTGGACGGCAGCCGGAAGAACTGCCGGGTATGTGTGATTTTTAATGAAAATAATTCAGATACCATATCAAAGCTTCTGTCGGGAGCGGAGCAGGTTCACAATGCGACCCTGAAGGTCACGACAGAGACGGATAACAGCGGCGGTCAGAATATAATCGAGCTGCATGTGCCTGTCACTCAATGGAACGGTTATATTACAAGCTGGAACACCCAGCCGGACTATAATCCAAGTTCAGACAGAGTCTGGCAGACTCCGGCGCCCGGCGCAGGGCAGACGATGGAATTTGACATCACGGATCTGGTCAACGGATGGATCACCGTGACAGAGCCGCCATTGGGACTGATGTTCCGGTCGGAAATTGAGGCGGACGGCGGCGCGTATGCCATGAAGGCGGAAGTGCTGTGCAACAGAGGGGATTCGGTTAACGGCCCCCGGCTGGAATATTCATGGACAGGAGATCTGGAAGGCGATCTTGCCAATATGAGCGTGGATGACACGACGATAGAAGTGGATCCGGCCGTAATCTACACAGATATATTCGGACGCAGCGTCACCGGCGTAATCGCCCACGGTAAGGCGCAGGCCGGTTCGGAGGTCACCTACCGGCTTCTGGAGGAAGGCGGCGGCGACGTAACGGACGCAATGGAATCACTTGTATATCCTGATTTTCGGAAGGCCGGACTGGAAGATGACTTCGATTTGTCTCCTGAATCAAACTGGCAGACGGACGGGTTTGAAGCGGAAGGCAGCCTGGAATATGACACCATTTACTATTTTGAAGCCTTTGCCACAGGAAAAGAAGTCGGAGAAGACGGTTCCGGTGAGGAGGAGCCGGATGGAGATAATACGGTGGTCGGAGCAACGGTTACATCGGATCAGTTTCTGCTTTATGAGGTGAAGGAGCATGATTTGAGTACCAGGATTGCCCGCCACTATGGAATTAATGTAGGCCAGCTCGCGCGTGATAATAAATTATATAAGGATCAATTGACTGAGAAAGATACCATTTTATTTATCAGAAACCCGAAAACGGCGGAGCCATATAATGCGTATAAGGATATGACTCCGTTGGAAGAACTGCTTCTGCGCAACCTTCTGGCAGGCATAAATCCGAACTGCGAACTGAACCTGGAACCGGTCAATATGAATACCGGAGACTTCTTCATGCAGCAGACCGATGCATCCATGAAAGAATTGAATGGAGAATTCGGAGTCATGAGGAGCTATAACTCCACGCTCCCGGATTACCACCAGGAATTTGGCTATGGATGGACATCGGAATTCGGCGACCACCTGACTATATTAAAGGATGGAACCATTCTCTATAAGAGAAGCGATGGAAAGGGAATCCCATTTACCAGGAACGGGGATGTGTACCAGGCTCCCGACGGATGGAATATTACTCTTGAGCCTCTGGATGCCATAGAAGTGCGAAGGGCGTCTGCATCCGAGGCAGAAGAAGAGGAGCCGGAAGAGAGGGTAGCGGGGACACGCACCGTAACCACAAAAGATCTGGATGATAAGGCACAGCTGAACCGCCGCAGGGGTGAGATCCGCTTCGGTTTCCTGAAAGCGACCTCCTCGGAGGCAGAGCGGACGCCAATCCCGGACTGCGCCGGATGGCAGCTTACGAACCCGGACGGCAGCCGCTATGTATTTGACGCGTTAGGACTTCTCCAGTACCGGGAGGATATGAAGGGACGCAGAACCTGGTACCGGTACGACGAGGATTATAAGCTTCTCCAGGCAGAGTCTCCCACAGGCAGGATACTTGATATCACAATGGATGACGCGTACCGCATCACGGACATTACGCTGCCTGACGGCAATATCCTCCGTTACGAATACGATGAGGAAGGCAATCTGATCAGCGTCACCAATCCGGAGGGTGATATACGCCGTTATGAATACGATGAGAAACACCGGATGACGGCCTGGTACGACGAGGAAGGGAACCGTGTGGTGGATAATGTATACGACAGTGAGAACCGTATTACGGCCCAGACGGACGCAAACGGAAATACTTCGTATCTTTCCTATTCAGACGGAGCGACGGTACTGACCGACAACCGCGGTTTTGTGACCCGCTATGAGTATGACGGCAGTTACAGAACCACGAAAATCACGTATCCGGACGGAGCAGCACGTACGAAGGCCTACCGTGACGGCCGCGTCGCCCAGGAGACAGACGAGGAGGGCAATACAACCTCCTATACCTATGACGCGGACGGAAATATACTGACTGTCACAAGAGCGGACGGAGCAAGGGCGGAGTATGCTTATAATGCGATGAATCTGCCGCTGGCCGCAGAAGACTTTGAGGGGAACAGAACGGTCTTTACATACGATGAAAAAGGCAATCTCCTGACGAGGACAAGCGGGGAGGGGAATACCTGGCGCTATGCCTATGATGAGCTGAGCCGTCTGGTGTCCGTCACGGACGCAAACGGCCAAACGACGGAATTTTCCTACGACGGGGCGGTTGTCACGCAGATGAAGGACGCGGAAGGATACATCTGGCGCTATGATTATGACAGGATGAACCGTATGCTCTCCATGGTGGATCCGCTTGGGAACGCAGAGATCTATACCTATAACCGCAATGGATGGAAAATCAATGAGACGGCGAAGGACGGCGGGACAACTGAGTATGAATACAGCCCGGCGGGCGCCGTATTGTCCATCACCGATCCGGCTGGGGCGAAAACTGTATTTACTTACGATAAGATGTACCATATCCTGACGGGAGAAGATGCTCTCGGGCATACCCTCACCTACGGATATGATAAGAACTATAACCGGATTGTGGAGACAGATGCGAAAGGAAATGAGACATGGTACCGGTATGATGAGCGGAACCGCCGCACCGGTGTTACCGATGCAATGGGACGCGCTGTAATGCAGACGTTTAACGGCAACGGCAACCTTACATCCTCGACAGACCGGAGGGGAAATACAGCTTCCTGGAGTTATAACACGATACTGAACCTTCCGGAATCCGCCACGGACAGCCTGGGGAACAGGACCGCCTATTCCTACGATAAGAACGGGCAGCCGACCGCCGTTACCTACGCCGACGGAAGCGGCATTTCATATGCCTATGACCGCGATGGCAGAGTAATCCGCATGACGGCGAAAAACGGCCTTGTCACAGAGATTACTTATGACGGCAACGGAAATATTATTGCGGTAAGCGATGACGGGACGAGAGTCTATCATTTCACCTATGACCGTAATAACCGCCTGGTTAAGACGGAAGATCCCCAGGGCGGAACTGCTGTATACACCTATGACGGGGCCGGGAACCTCAAAGGCCGGACCAACGAAGAAGGCCATGAGACAAGGTACGCCTACGATGCGGCAGGACGGCTCCAGGAGATAAAGGACGCTGTCGGAGGCGCCGTATCACTCGTTTACGATTTGAACGGTAATGTATTAAAGACAACGGACCAGAACGGACACAGCAGCAACTACCACTACGATGTCCTGGGAGAGCTTCTGGCAATCGTAAACGCAGAGGGCCATGTGACCGGCTATTCCTATGATGAACTGGGCAATCTGAAAGAAATGACAGATGCCTTAAAAGGGCAGACCGCTTATACCTACGATGAGCTGAGCCGTACGGTCAGAATGACGGATCCGATGGGGAACCCATATCTTTACGAATACGATGAGAATGGAAATCTGCTGACGGTTACCCTGCCGGACGGGGATACGGTAACATTTACCTATGATGCGAACAACCAGGTTACGTCAAGCACTGATGAAGCCGGCGTTGTGACATCCTACGAATATGACTCCATGGGCCGTATCACCCGTGCATCGGATACGGCAGGCAATACCATGACCTACGAGTACGATATATCCGGCAACCTGGTAAAACAGACGGATACCATCGGGCGGAGCGCGGTTTATGAATATGATCGATTTAACCGTCTGACGGCCGTTACAGGGACGGATCTTGCCACGACCCGTTATGCCTACGATACGCTGGACCGCCTGACCGGCATTACACTGGCGGACAATACCGCGACGATCTATGAATACGATAAGACTGGCAACCTGATCAAAACCACGGAACCGGGGGAGGCTGTCTATACCTACACTTATGATGCGATCAGCCGCCTGACCGGAAAGGTGGATCCCCTCGGCGCAGCCACACGGTTTGTCTATGACCCGGCGGGCAACCTGACGGGAACCACGGATGCGGAAGGCGCAGAGAGGGCCTACACCTATGACGCAGTCAACCGGATGATAGCGGAAAGGGACGGACGCGGAGGCGTCACCGGTTACGAATACGACGAATTGTCCCGGTTGATCTCCTACACGACGCCGGAAGGAAATAAGAAGGAATACCGTTATGACGCCGTCGGCAATCTTACTAAGTCAAAGGACGCCAATGGACTGATAACCGAGTACCGGTACGATGTGATGGGCAACCTGGTGGAGAAGATATCACCGAAGGGGGCAAAAACAGGCTATACCTACGACAAACACGATGAACTTTTAAGCATCACTGATCCGGCCGGCAATGTGACCCGGTACGAGGTGGATTTAAACCGCCTGGTAACAAAGATGACGCAGAAAAACGGCGGTACCTACACATATACGTACGATCCGGTACACCGCCTGACCGGCATCACCACGCCTCTGGGACTTAAGAGGGAGTTTACCTACGATGTGGCGGACAATATCATTACCGATACAGACAGTCTTGACCGCAGCAGCAGCTATGAATACGACATTATGCACCGAATGACGAGGGCTGTGGATCCGGAAGGAGGCGTGACCGAATACGGCTACGACATCCGCGGAAACCAGAATGAAGTGACCAACGCCCTGGGATATACCTGGAACTTCCGCTATGATCTCGTTGACCAGCTTACCGCCAGCGTGGATCCGGAAGGAAAAGCGACTGAGATTGCCTACAATCTGGTCGGACGGGTTAAATCCGTCACCAGGCCGGGAGAACGGACCACCAGCTACCAGTATGATAAAAACTATAACGTGACGGGAATCGCAGATCCGAAGGGATATCTGTACCAGTCGGTATATGACTCCGATAACCGCAGAACCGGAACCGTCGATCCGCTGGGACAGACGACGGAAGCGGTCTACGATCCGGGCAGCCGTATTACTTCCGTCACCGACAAGATGGGCCTGACTGAGAAATATGAATACGATCCACACGGCAACATACTCGCCTTCACCTCCACAGATGGCCTGATTACCCGTTTTAACTATGACATTCTTGACAAGCTGGTGAAAGTGACGATGCCGAGCGGCCTGACAACACGGTATTCTTACGACGTGATGGGAAATGTAACTTCCATGACCGACACAATGAAGCGTGTTACAAAATATACCTACGATCTGGAAGGAAACATGCTCTCCCTGGTGAACGAGGAAGGGCGCAGAGAGCAGATGACCTATGATGCGGGAGGCAGAACCACTTCCTACCAGACGAACAGCGGCGACACGATACGGTATGACTACAACCGGCTGAATGCGCTTGTGGAAAAAAGCTATGAGAGCGGCGGGGAGGGAAGCGAAGCGGCAGCAGGAGACTTCCAGAACCAGGCCGTGCGATATGGCTATGATGCGCTGGGACAGCGCGTGACCATGATGGACGCAACGGGGGAGAGCAGCTATGAGTACGACTCCCTCGGAAGGATTACGCAGGTAAAGAACGGTTCCGGACAGACGACATCTTATGCCTATGACGGAGCTGATCAGCTTGCATCCATCACGTATCCCGACGGAAAGACGGTGTCCTACGAGTATGATAAGAATGATAATATAACAAAAGTAACAGGACGGGACGGCGGGGTGACCACTTACGTTTACGACGCTATCAACCGGGTTACCGAGATACACCGGCCGAACGGAGTCAGCACTTATAACAGCTTTAATGCAAGGGATCAGATTACATCGATGGTAAACAAGTGTGACGACTGCGGCTGGGTGGTGAGCCAGTACGATTACACCTATGATGACCGTGGGTTCATCGTGGGAGAGACGGCGCTGGAATCCCTCTACGCCTATGCATGGGACGACAAACATGACGGAAGGCATGAGGACGGCCGCCATGACGATAAATACCCCCACGGAAACCGCCATAACAATAAGCACGACAAAGATGCAAAAGACAATTACCAGATCGTAGAGACGAAGCGCAGCTTCGAATACGACGACGATGGGAAGCTTATCAAAGCCACCGAGAAAGAAGAACAGCAGGGAACCTATGTTTACCGCTACTCATATGACGACATGGGCAACCGGATTTCCTATTCCAAGACCCGTAACGGGACGGTGCAGGAGAGCGCCGAATACAGCTATAATGCGTCAAACCAGCTCATCCGGGCCAAACTCTACGACGGAAAGAAAAACACCAAGATGCAGTATGAGTATGACGCCGACGGGAACCTGATATCCGAAATCGGGAAGAAGGGGACCGATAAGGTAGAGCTTCATTACACTTATACGGTGGAGAACCGTTTAAAAGCAGTCCACGACGCTCACGAGCTGGTAGTGGCCATGGCCTATGACGGTGACGGAAACCGGGTCTTCCAGTTAAACTACAATCTGCATACGGATGACGACTGGAAGGGAAACAGCGGAAACGGAAATGGAAACAATAAGGATAATACCGGGAACGGGAATAATGGTAACGGCAACAAAGGGAACAGCGGCAGCAACGGGAACGGCAGCCAGGGAAATAGCGGAAATGGAAACAAACAGAAAGTTTCCTCCGTATTAGGGCTGATTGGCCTGTCCGGCAGTGATGAAACGGTAGATTTAAGCGGTCTTCTGCTCGGTGAACCGGACGGAACAACAGCGGCTAAAGATATGCAGCCTGACGCCGCATCTAATGAAAACGGTGAAAATCCTAAATCCGAAGTCCCGCTGCTGGAGATGCGCCCGGAACCGGTGCGTGAGCTTCTGCCGATTATACCGTACGGCGGGGACGACACAGAAACAGAGGCAGCCAGCCCGTCGGAAGCTTCCGCAAATTCCGAAAAGAAAAATGATAACGGAAATAACGGCAACAACGGAAACGGCGGAAATGGCAACCACTATGGCTGGGAAGAAGGAGAATCCGGTGGAAACAGCGGAGGAAACGGGAACGGCAACAGTGGAAATGGCGGCGGAAATACCAACAACACGGGAGGAAGCGGGAACCAGAGCGGAATCCTGATGCCGCAGAAACCGGTATCCGACATAGAGCAAAGCCTGATTGACGAGATCCGTCAGACCGGCCACCACAAGAATTATGAACTGATAGAATATGTGAACGACGTGAACCGCCAATACGCCCAGGTACTGATGGAAGTGAACATTGACGGGGAAATGGACACGGCTTATACTTATGGTAACGAGAGGATAGCCCTTGAACGCTTCACCGGCTGGACCGGATATTATACCCATGATCCAAGAGGAAGCGTAAGCGGCGTAACCGACAGCGGGGGAAGACTGTGGAAGTCCTACCGCTACGGACCGACCGGAGATATCACCTTTGGAAAACCGCAGTACAATAACAACTATGCGTATAATGCGGAAGACTATAATCCGAATCTGGAAGTACAGTACCTGCGGGCGCGTTATTATGACGTGGAGAGAGGGAATTTCCTGACAGAGGATACGTACCTTGGCAAGTTAACCGACCCGCTGACGCTGAACCGGTATAATTATGTGAAGTCGAGCGCGCCGAATTATGTGGATCCGAGTGGACATAAAAAACAAAGCTGGACAGAGACAGCGGAGCAGGCAAAGAAAAACTGGCAGAAATATAACAAGATGCCGGTTCAGGATTATGACAGCGGCCCGGATTACGGCAGTAAGAACAAAGAACTGCTTGAGGAATTGGACAAAAAGCTCAGCACTGCCCGGACAAAGCTAAAAAAATTGATGAATGCCGCGGAAGAAAAGGGAAGATCTGTTATCGGATATTGTTCCGACTATAAGGCGGGAATGGATGCAGGAAGGAAGATAGCAGAGGCGGAATACCATAACTGGGAGCTAACGCTTCTATTTGGCAAAAATGCGTATAAGCGGGATGACTATCTTTGGGATACCGACTTGCAGGAGATTTATGACCAGGCAAGAAATGCATCCAATAATAAAGACGCATTTCGCGCAGGATTTACGGCCGGTCAAACAATGTTTACGATAGAAATACTATCGCTGATAGTGGGAGCATTAGAAAGCGGAGGCTCCTCATCAGGAGGCCAGCAGGTTGTACTGCCGGGAGTCGGAGAGGTAACAATACCGGGAGATGCAGCGGGTTCAGTGGCTGGGGTATTGCCGCCAGATAGTATCTTGAGGGCTCAGGAGAATAAAAAAGGAGCGGAGGAGGAAGGTAAGGGGGGAGCTGGATCTAACGAAAAACATGGAAAATTCAAGGGTGAACCAGGTGAGATAAAAACAGATGGCAAGAACCAAATTAAAATCGGAGACGATGGTAGGGCTGAAAAAGTACGGCATTATAGCGACCATGGCAATCCGAAATATCATACTAACCCTCATGATCATGATATTACGTGGACGCCAGATGGAAATCCTGACTTTGGAAATCCCCAAAACTATCCAGATGGTGCTCCCCCATTTAATTAAGAGCATAAACAAATCTGAAAAAAGACAAGATTGGGGAGGTATATATGAGTAAAATAAGCACGTCTGATTTTGAAAAAATTATGCATTTTAATATTAATGATAATGCTTGTATAGAAATTAATTTTTGTGTTGATGCAAGCGAAGTTTATACGTCTTGTTGGCTGGGAAAATTGATTTCCGAAGAAAAAAAGGAGGTATACTGGTTCGGTTTAACAGCTGATGGATCAGAAGCTTATGATTTTGATTCAGTTAGACAGCTTCTGGAAACGAAAGTTTTTAACGGGAAGAGCCTTAAAGAGATTTGGGAATTGATTACTATAATTTCTATAGATGGCTGTGATGTTGAAGATCGCATTTCATATTACAGTGGCGAACAAACTGTAGAAAGCTCAAGGGCGAGGTCTTCCCATCAGGGTGACAGAAAGCCTTCAACCGTTTAATTATGGTTATACCTTAGGATTTCCTACCCTTAATCCTTTTAGAGACCACTCAACCACCAGCCGAAGGCGAAGTAAATCAGAGCTTCCATCAAGGTTTTAGTTCTTAAGAAAAAATTTTGATGCTGGGTATACGAAAGCCCACAATCAGTTCCAAAAGCATGAGATAAACGCACTCTGTCTAAAATAAAATATTATTGGATAGGGTGCGTTTATTATGACAGTAAAGAGAATAAAGTCTGATTCCATTTTTCTTCACGAGAATAGTAAGGTAAGACTAAAGACCTGCGGAACCTGCCGAGAGATCTAGTTTACGGGTGAGACCAACGGCTATAAGGCTGATGGCAAACAGGCAATTATAAATAAAGAAACAGGACAAATTATTGATTTCTATGAGGGAACAAGCTTAAAGGGTTTTATTAATGTAAGGCAGGTGCAGTGATGAAAATAGACGATGGTTCAATTGTTCCTGGTGTTGGGATTGGCAACATAAAATTAGATATCACTAGAGAACAGCTATTGAATATTATTGGCTCTGATTTTAAGGAACGATTTAGAGAAAATGATTCAGTGATAGAAGTAGAAAATGCAAGATTCTGGATTGCTGAAGACAATTGTTTAGATCAAATTGGAGTCCAAAAAGGTTTTACAGGAAAATGGCAAATACACTAAAACCAGGTGAAAGTGGGTATTTTGACTTACCCGAAGGCTCTCAATCAATTGTCCATATGCCAGATGGTACTACACAATCAGCGTCTCGAATGTGGATTAGAAATAATGGTACTGGTACATGGCATGGATATCCAATGCCATAAAGAAGGAGGTGATGGTTTGAACTTTTATATTCAGGCAAGTAATCCTAGATTTCAAGATAGTATAAATATTTATGATGAAAGTCTATCTGATGCAATAGAAAGTGTCTTTCCATTAAATACTGAGAATGCTATATTGGTATGGAATTATATAAGCAAATGGAGTGCCGAAAACATGGAAATTCAATCGAAGTGGGAAGGTACGGTTGGACATTTGGAAAATATATTAAATCAAAAGTCTAATATGCAGCTATCGAAAACTCTTTTTATTAGTGAATGGAAAAGAGTTTTGGGTATTGTAATTACAGGTCTGAAAAGTTGTGGTTATAGTGAGGATAAAATACAGCATATGGCTCAGTTAATAGAACGATATGAGAGTATTAATGAGGAGGGACAATTGTACTAAGA
>OBUZ01000657.1_pt1 | contig 16172 bp, 28 predicted proteins | sample 1494961 | NCBI WGS metagenome assembly OBUZ01 (sample SAMEA2579939, study PRJEB22360) | human gut metagenome | biome: human gut; feature: human-associated habitat; material: faeces | place: Denmark | collected 2008/2010
TCGCTTCGCTCGCCGCACAGAACTGCACATTTATGCATACTGCATACCAAGCACATAAAATACACTCTCTGTATAAGCACACAAAATGCATATTCACACAGACGCAGAAAAGCACCCCACCCGTAGGTGAGGTGCTGTTTCTTGAGTGTGAGTGTGAGTGTGCGCTGTGTGTGGATTAGATTTTCTTGGTAGAGATGATTGTGTCAACACCTTTTGCTTTCAGGTCTGCCGCATGCTTTTCAGCATTCTGCTTGCTCTTGAAAGCACCTGTCTGAACTGTGAACAGCTCGCCATCAGGAGCAATCGTGTCCTTGCCGCTCTGCGGCTTCGTGCCCTCATCGTAGTACAGCTGCACAACTTTCTTGAACTGCTCCCATGTGTACGGCTCGCCCTTGCGAATGCGGCGCGGGCAGTTCTTTCCACTCCAGCGGTTATGCTGCACAACATTTGCAATCGGAATCTTCCAGTCAGACATGAGCCGCGCGGTAAGCTCGGCGGCGTTGTCCGTAGCCTTGCGCAAATCACTTTCAGGATTCTCACAAATCTCGATTGCAAGGCTCTGCAAGTTGCCAACACCTTTCGCACCGTCCCCTGCGTGCCACGCAATTTCAGTATCAGGAATCAATCGGATAATTTCGGAATCGTCTACAACGTAGTGATAGGAAACGGTCTTGTTCTGACCACCGTTCACGGTCATATAGCTGGCGTGACTACGCGCGCCCGCACCCTTGCCCGTGTTGGCGGTGTTGTGAATCGTGATGAACTTCGGGGACATTGCCTTACCCGGACGGGCGGCTGTTCCCTTGCGAATAAAGATTTCAGTGAGTTTTACCATAGTTACCTCCATAGATTAGGTTGTCGCGTTTGCATGATAATTGGACAACCTGTGCATATTCGGACTATAAATACGCTTACGCGTGTTTACTGACATCACTCTCGAAAACGTTGCCGCGCTTCTTTACGCGCGTGACTTCGCGTTCAAGAACGCTTGCGGGAATTTCACATGCCCGGGTGTATAAGTGTTCAGCGTACCCGTTTTCCGATTCAAGGCTAATCATGATGGCATCATACCCGGCAAGGACTTCCACTAAATCTTTCAGCTTCATTTCAATTACCTCTTTCTATAATTTATTAAAATCTTCAAAGTCATTGAACTCTTCGAATTCATCGTAATCACCAAAATCAAACTCGCCGGGCTCACGGTTCGGGCACCATTCGCACTGCATACGGGCATCATTTTTATAAGGGCAGCATTTAATTACACACATATTTATCACCCTAAATCTTCAATGACGCTACGTTGAACAAGCCCACTTCCATCGAAACAATCCCGTTGTAGTTCGCCCAGTATCCAGAATCCCAGATTTCAAAATGGTCTAGCGCCGGATAGTTTGAGCGGTAAAAGCGGCTGTTGTTGAAGTAAACCCATCCGCCACCATCGTTGCTTGTCGGGAATATCCTAACCCGGCCATCTGCGAACAGTACAGACGAAAGCACCAACGTCCATTCATCGGTTGGCGTAGGGTCTGGCGGCGGGCCGCTCCCTCCACCGTACACAGTTTCATAAGTTCCCACCGCATTCGGGATACCCGTTATCAAAGAGGGGTCTTGCAGCGTGCCCCACGGTGTTGCCTGATACTCGACGTGAACATGAGGGCCGCTGCTGTTTCCTGTGCTGCCCATAATGCCGATAACGTCTCCCGGCGCTACGGCATCGCCGACAGCCACGTTTCGGCTTGCAAGATGCGCAAACAAGCTGCACGAGCCATCCGAATGCTGAATCTGAACAAAGTTCCCGTAGCTTGCATTTCCACCGCTGCCAAATTCTGACCGCAACACCGTGCCAGCAACCAGAGCGCGGATATAAGCAGGATTCGTGTACACAACAATATCCTGCCCCCGGTGGGGTGTTCCGTCGCTGTAGGATGGCCATGTGGCCGTTACCTTTACGGATGTTCCCGTAGTTAAATAAGTGCTATAAGCCATTTCATCACCACTTCACAAAGAATGTTTTCTTGACCATTGCTTCCAACTCCGCTTCCGTGCGGCTCGTTATCTCTCCGGCATCACGGATAATGTTCAGCGCAAATACAAGCTTGTTTGCAAGAATGAAGTTATCGTCCATGTGCACTTCGTCTTTTGGGAAGAATCGTTTCAGCATCTCATATTGAAGATACCATGCATCGATCACTTTCTTCTTTGCCATGTCAAATCCTCCATTTCATAACTTGCATGATGCTATTTTTAATGTTCATCGTCTCAAATCTTAGTGCGCCCTGCTCGAACGGTTCCACAACCCATCTTTTGAACATGGATTTATTAGCCGTAACAAGCAGCATGTTGGGCTTGTGGTCTTTCGTTGTTAGTGCGTAGGTGAATGCCGACGGGTCATACTTCTCCGAAATCCACACACAACCCTCTTGCATGTCAGCCCAGACGCCCAGATTCTGTCCCATATAGACAAGCGTCATAAATGTTCGGGCGTTCTTACTTCGCGGCTCTATGAATGTGTTATCATCCAGATAGAAAGCGTTGTTGATAATGTGTTCTCCCTCGCTTGTTCCCATCACAAGTTGACCAAGCCGCGTGGCCTGTTTCGCTTTCACGAACTCCGGGTTGACAACGTTCTCCACAAGGATGAGGTTGTTTTTTCTCCATATCTCTCCCGGCTTTGGCATTTTCAAATCGTAGTTGAGGAAATAGGGGTTTGTAATTGAAATCGCGTTCGCCATACAGAAAACCGTCACATTATCGCGCATCCGGATTATAGTTTCGAGTTGGTTTGTGAACGCCGATATTTCATTTTTCAAATAACGGTAACTTCCGACTTCTATCAGAAATTCGTCAAAGCCTATCAGGGTAATGTCAGGGTAGCTTATCGACTTCTTGCCCGCTGCTGTGCTAAGCGCAAATGACTTTCCCGCAACCTCACCATTTATTAGGAAGTAGCCGCCTTTTTCCTGCAACTCCAAGTCAGGGAACGCCGGGGCGATATCATCAAAGAAAGTCGGCAGCGTGCTGTCTAGTTCCGTCTGGTATCGCCGGATATAAGCGAACTGGCCTTTTCCATTCATGAAACGCTCTATCGCCATTTTCTTGAAACCGTATGTTTTTCCGCCGCCACGGTTTCCAACGATGAAGTTTAGAAACCGGTTGTAGGACATCGTGCGGCGCATATCCCAGAATATATTAGATTCCATCGAATAACCTCCAATGGCACCGAAAGAGGGAAACGCCAAGTTTGTTAAACCCACGCCGCATCCGCGCGTTTCACCGCGTAACATCGGAATTATTGGTAGCGCTTCTTTCTCTTTCGGGCCTAATACTATTATACCACTACTTTATGGTAAAGTCAACATCTTTTAATATCGCGCCGCCCTCAACATTTTGATGAAGCAGCTTTCCCCGGAACGCTTCGCCCGTCCGGAAATTTTCCCAAGTAACGTACTTGTAACACCCGCTGCTCATTCCCGCGCTTGTCACCTTGAGGAACGTTTTCACACCGTCAAAAATCGTGCAGCGGCTGCGCGTCTCTTCATCCGCGAATAGCCTGTCGTACTCTTCATCGTCTACTATTTCAGCTTCACAATAGCACTTCTGGTGCAGGAACTTCCCGGCAACAAAGTCGCTTTCGTGCGCCCATTTCCCTAACTCCGTGTCGGATGTTTCTATTATCGTCTCCACATCCTCAACGGGAAGCAGTGTGTGAATGCTGTCCGTATCGCTGTAGATGTACATGTCTTGGCCGTACTTCTTGATGCTCAAATCCTTGATAGCTTGACTTGCTCTTATCGTGACTTCCCGTGCATAAGAAGTGATGAACGCTCCCACCGGAACATATATCGGCTCCCGTTCTTCTTCCGGGCCCAGCTTATACTTTACTACCTTGTTAACGCGGTCAAAGTACGGAAGCTTGCTTTGTACTTTCGGGTTCAAGCTGAATTTGCCGTACAGGCTATTCAACATCAGCTTTGCCAATGACCGCATGGCCGCGTTCTTTGTTTTTGTGCTTTCAATCTTTACTGCCGTCCATTTGTCAATGTAGTCTTTGAAAAGATCATAAGCCCCCATGAACTTGAATCCGTCCAGATATTCGATGTTGTAAACCTCGTATTGCTCAAAGAACAATTTCAAGTCCACGTTGGTGAGTGTCATTTCCACTATCTCATCCCCGCTGTCAGAAAGATATTGCGTCGGGATGAAAGCCAAGTTCCCTTTCAGCTGAATAGTAGGTATCTTCCCCGGCTTCAACTCGAACTGACACTTTATCCTCTGGACGTAAAGTGGGTACAACTTATCATCTTCATATCGTCCAGTAAATCGAACAGGTACACCGAAAGGCATCATCTTGAAGTACATTACAGACGGATACAGGCTATTAACATCGAACACATGCCCATCAAAGACTTCTTTCTCCGCGAATGCCGGGTTCAGGTACGTGAATCCGCCCTTGTATGCTTTTCGTATTTCCTTATCGTTCTCCGGAATTGGAAACATCTTTTCAAAGCGTTTCTTCCCAAAGGTCGTCTTGAAGTCGTGAAAGGCGTTGCTGCCCGCTGTCATTTTCTTTAATCCCTGCTTGAACAGGACGGCAAGCGCCATTGCGACTATTTGGACATCGTTTCTTAGATAGTCAACTTCTTCTTGCGTGAGTTCATGCCCGATAGGACGCTCCGCTTTATAGTCTATTTCGCCTTTCATTATCGGAAGCCCGAAACCCTTCGCAATCTGCTCTACGCTGAAATTTAGTATTTTCAGGCTATCCAGAAAAGTTACTTCTTTTTTGTCATCCCTGCTGCCATCCTCAAAGCAAACGGTGATACTGTAAAACAATCCCATATCAGATATTAGCGTTTTAAATTGTCCTTGCTTTAGATTCTTTTCATCTGTCCACTCGTACCCATGAGTAAAGAGGTAGAACAGAATAAACTGACCATCGAAACGCAAGTTGTGAAAATATAGCGTATGGCTTTCCTCGCTGTCAATTAGCCATTCGAAAAGCCAGTCTATGCTGTTCCCGAATATGAAGTTGTCAGGGTTCGCTATTTCACACAACCCAGCCGCCCACACTCTGGCGGGCGCCTCTGTTGTTGTTTCAAAGTCAGCTGTTAGAATCATACCCGTATTGTCCCCACCTTGCAAGTATTCGGTTTAGGAACATCTGTTGCTCATAGTATTTTCCAAAATATAACGTGTCAATCTGCAAAAGGGGGTCTGCGAAAACTGCATCATATACCTCCTGCCCGGTGAATCCTCTAATGGCTTCTTCCAGCTTTCGGGCTGCTTTCTTTCCAAGTTCGTTTTCTGCTGCTTTCAGATAATTTCGCTTGTATAGCTCTGCCTTGCTTTCCCTGTCCGCGTCGGTGTCCAAACGATTGATAAGGTTCAGGAACTTCTTTATTTCCTTGTCCGACTTGTTCAGCGGTTCATAGCTGATAGGGTCTAGGCTCTGTCTCTTTATCTGAGCCATCGTGCCGCCCGTGTTGCCCTCTTTGCGGGCTTCCTCTGCCCGCTTGGCTCTGGCAGCGTTGACGCGCTCCACACCCTCCTGCACCCGTATAACGTCCAGCTTGGTTGTGATACCCTTTTCCGTGGGGATGAAAGTGAACGCGTCAGGCTCGGCAGCATGTGCAACTGAACGCATGAAGTTCTCCAAATCGTCCTTGCTACCTATGTTCTTCTTAACCTCCCCAAGCACCAGCTTGTCGGGGAGATATTGCGCCAGCTGGGCGGGGGCGGTCTTTGCCGCCCTCTCCACTGCCCGGTTGAATCGCTCTACGGCGTTTCTGACGTCTTTCGCATCACGCTCTCGCCCTGTAAAATAACTTCGTTTTGCCACAAAATAACCTCCTCACCGACACGAATATAGCATCCGCGCCGCTCTATCTGAAAGTAATAGGACAAAAGCCCCATCGTGTCGTTATGCACTTCCACGCCCAGCATGTTGGAAAGTTTAGCGTCAATCTTCTCAATGTGTTCCTCAACTCCCAGCAGATACCGCTGCAAGTTGCGCAAGCTGGAGAATCTCAACTCAATTTCCTTGTCAGGGTCCCCGGAATTGAAGATGAAGATGCTTTCCCGCAAGTCGTAGTAGATGCCGTTTCTTGTTGCTCCCATAGTTCAAAAATAGGCCGGGGGCGTTTTAATTACCCCGGCCATCTCCTTTCATTTATTTAGCAAAGAACGATTTTGTGAATCTTGCCGCGCTTGGCGGGCTTATCAACGATTTTCAGCTTGAGCGGCTCCGTCCATTCGCTCGGCATGCCAAACGTCATAAAGATACGTTTCAAGTCGCCTACAAGGCCCGTGCCCGTGATTGCGTAGCTCTCGCCCTTGTTGTCAAAGAAGATAATGCGGGGAATCTCGACTTTCTCCCCGTCCTCACCGTTTTGAGAGTCAACGGTAATCGTTTCAACATAAACGTTCGTTACGGCGATTTCCTTGCCCATAACCTCGTCGCGGCTGTAAGTGGGGTCAGCAACCGCGTTGAACAGGAAAACGGAATCTTCCTTGGACTGCGGGACGTAGGTGCAAAAGCTGTTGTTCTGCTCTTCGTTGTTCATTACCATCAAATCGTTAGCCATGTTAGTTCCTCTTTCTGCCCGTTAAGTCGTTAGCCCATCTGTTAAATTTTGTTTGGTCTGATGTGGTTTACTCTTCGATTTCGGTTGCGATTTCCATGAAGTCCTCAAGGCTGCATGTGTAGGTCTTTGTTTTCGGCTGCAAGTCCTGCACAACAACCATGCCCTCAAGCGCAAGCTCCCTCTTGATGATGCGGGCGGCTTTCGCCTTGTCTTTCAGCGCCTTGTCGATGATGAACACATCCTCTTGAATAATCGTGGGGACGGTGCCGCTCATGTCCCACTCGATAAAGTGGGCAGTCGTGCCAGTGGTGACTGTGCGCGTAAACATTTTGCTCATTGCTATGTCTCCTCTTTGTTTATTTTGGTGAAAAGACCACCAGAGGGCTTTCGCCCTTTCGCCGGGTGTTACAGGCTCATCAGTGGAGTTCCCCGGCCCTTTCACTACTATTAGTATATCATGTTTAAGGGTTGTTGTCAAGCATTTTCTTCAAATTAATTTTCGTATTTCTGCGAGCTTTTCTACGGGCTGTCCCAGTAGAGCGGCAAGCATTCGCTCCATTCCGCGCTTTGACTGCATCACCTGTTCAGCAAGATAGAATTTGCCATCATCTTTGAAGCCTTTGTACTTTACGGCTTCAAGGTCTATTACCTTGAAACATAGGTTGATGTCGGCATTACTCAATGTACTCCACCCCCAGCACGTCAAAGACTGTCTCCATCATGTCACGCTTAGCTTGTGCAATGCAAAGCCGCTGGCTGCTCCATTCTTCTTGCTCCGCCCTGTCCACGATGTCTAGCCGGAGCTGGTAAAGGGCTTTTAGTCGCTTTACTTCAAATGTTGTCATTATTTCTTCCTCCCGTTATTGTTCTGCTCTTTGGCTATGAGTAGCATGATTATGATGTTGATTGTGGTGTAACCCAGGAATACCCAGCCCACGGCTTGAAGTGCTTCACTTGCTGTCATTCTTCACGCCTCCGTCTGATTTCGTGTATCGTCTCGTTGTAAGCGATGATGTAAAGCATCCGGGTATTTTTCGGCAGCGTGTGGAACACCGAGCGGCATTCGAAGATTTTGAATGAAAGGCGGTTCGCCATTTCTTCCAGCGTGTAATCGTCGTATGCTTCAAATGTCAACCGTGACGCATTCTGGATGTAATCGTCAAATTTTGTCATTGTCGTTCTCACCTTTCAGGCCGTCAAGCCTTTCAACTAAAACCTCATCCGGGCACGGGCCGTCCACACAATATTCCCACAGTGGGTAGGTTAAATCGCTGTGTAAGGAACAAATGCTATTTTCTGCATTACGATATTTACAAATCATTTTTCTTTCCTCCTAGGCGGTCAAGCCATTTAACGAAAACTGTCATTAAAATAATAACTATTATTCCTGCCAGAACTCCGAAATATAATTGAATCAGTGCAACCAATGCTTCTGTATTCATTTATTATATCTCCCCAAATAAAGTCACTAAGGCAAGCAATAACATAACCCCGACTATTACACCTGACATGAAAACTCCCACGAGCCATCCAAATCCAATTAACATTTTTGCTATCCTCCTTTAATTTGTTTAAAATGAGGGGCTTTCCATTATTCAAATGTGGTGTCTTTCGGTTCGAGTAAATAATCGTTTGGGTTCTCCCAGTAATCGGATTCAACTTTTGCTAAGGCTTCATAGTAGTTTTCTGCATCAATTTCTACAACTGCTTCGTGAACTTCTTTAATTGTGATTTTGAATGTCATTGTCGTTCTCTCCTTATTTTCTCTCTTTCTACCCTAACAAATACTGCGTTCATACGTTTCTCTTTCCTCCTCGTTCTTTGTATTCTTTCTTCATCCATTCAATGTTTTTATTGCTGTAATCAATCACTTTCGGGTTGAACACGTACGGAAATTTAGAATAGGTTTCAACGTATTTGTCTCGTCTCTGTTCTTCTGATTTTATAAGATTGTATAGAGTGTTAAGTTTTAACATATTCTTCCTATCTCCCATCACATCATATTTGAAAGATTTTCTCCCTTTCACTGTCTATATTATAGCATGCTCTGCACCTGATTGCAAGCCTTTTCTTCATGAATATTGCGCAAAGAATGCAAAAGAATTTTGTGCAGTTTGCTTGACACGGTCAATTTTCCATGTTATAATGTATTATAGGGCAGGAGAATAAATAAAGGAAAGGGCGATAAAATGACAGTGGATACCGTAATTCAACTTATTAACGGTGTGGGGTTCCCGATAGCTGCCTGTATCGCTATGGGCGCTTACGTGATGTACACAAAGAAAGCAGAAATCAAGCGCACAGAAGATGCAGACGAAAAGACGGAAAAGACACTCAACGAAGTCAAGGCAGCTGTTGAGAACAACACGACTGTTATCAGGATGCTTGTCGACATTCTTTTGAAGGGGGAAGATAAAGATGACGCGTGAAGAGTTCATGGCGCGCCTTGAAACGATTTCCGGCGGCGGTGAGCCTGACAAGGTATTCGGCGCTATGAATGAGATTAAGTCGTTCTACGATGAGTACGAAACACAGACGGCACCCGAAAACGTGGTTGTCGAGGGGAAAACCGCCATCCAGTGGAAAGACGAAGCACTAGCAGCACAGGCGGCGATGCTTAAGCAGAATGATGCTTGGAAGAAAAAGTTCCATGACACATTCTTTTCTGGCGCAGCCGAAGTGAAAGAGGAAGTTAAAACCGATGTCAAACGTGATGGTACGGTTCAGACTTTCGCACAATTATTTGAAAGAAAAGAGGGCTAATCAATGGCTACAACTCCTAAAACTGGCTTGCAGACACCTGACGGCGTAGCCGTCATGTCCGCTATTATCAATGACGAAACGTCCCCGGTCTCCGCTGCTTTCCGTGCAGCTATCCCCACCCCGCAGCCGACGAATGAAAGCGTTCGTGCTATCGGTGCTATTATCAATCAGTACCCGGCTTTTCAGAATGAGTTCTTGAACGCTCTCGTAAACCGCATCGGGCGTGTCATTATCCTCTCTCGGTTGTATGAAAACCCGTGGGCGATGTTCAAGAAAGGTCTGCTGGAGTACGGCGAAACGATTGAAGAGATTTACGTCAACCTTGCGAAGCCGTTCACGTTTGACCCTCAGAAAGCGGAAACAACCGTTTTCAAACGCGAGATTCCTGACGTGCGTGCGGCGTTCCACATCCTGAACTATCAGAAGTTCTACAAGAGCACAGTTAGCAACGATCAGTTGCGTCAGGCGTTCCTGTCTTGGCAGGGAATTTCCGATTTAATCGGGCGTATTGTGGATGCCATGTACACAGCAGCGAATCAGGATGAGTTCCTGACGATGAAATACATGCTGTGCCGCGCAGCGCTTAACGGCAACATGACGGCTGTTAACACTCCGGCTGTTGCTGCTGCTAACATGCATTCGCTTGCCGCTCAGTTCAAGAGCTATTCCAATCAGTTGGAGTTCCTGAGCGCCGACTACAACGCCGCCGGTGTCGACAACTACGCAACGAAAGATGAGCAGTACCTCATCCTCTCGGCTGACGCGGATGCTATCATGGACGTTGAGGTTCTTGCAAGCGCGTTCAACATGGGTAAGGCAGAGTTCCTCGGCCACCGCGTGTTGATTAACTCATTCCGTCCGTCCGCTGGCGAAATCGCCCGAATGAATCTGCTGTTTGCAGATGACACGTCCGGCAACTATAAGGCGTTCACGGAGGATGAGCTGGAAACCCTCGGTACCATCACCGGCGCTCTGGTGCATCGCGACTGGTTCCAGGTGTATGACAACTTCTTCAACTTTACAGAGCAGTACAACGGTCAGGGTTTGTACTGGAACTACTACTTCCACAAGTGGAGCACGTTCTCCACATCGCCCTACATGCCTGCTATCGCGTTCACGAGCGCGGTCAACGGTATCACTAGCGTGACGGTCTCTCCGGCTACGGCAACTGTTGCCCCGGGCAAGAGCTTGCAGCTGAAAGCTGACGTTGTGATTACCGGTCTCGCTTCCACGGCTGTAAAGTGGACCATCTCCGGTCAGGCAAGTGCGAATACGACTATCAGTCCCACGGGCTTGCTCGTTGTCGACAAGGATGAAACTGGCGCGACTATCACGGTCACGGCCACAAGCGTGGTTGACGGAACAAAGGCCGGCACCGCTGCTATTACCGTCGGCGCGTAAACATTATAGAGGAAAAGTCCCCGTCCGGTTTGTGGTGAGCCGGGCGGGGAAATTCCTAGAAAGGAGACAACATGGTTTTTACACCTACAGGCACCGTTAGAGTGTTGAGGGGTGTTCCTCTCGACAACACGTATGAAAATACGATGGACTTTGCCGACAGCGCCGCGCAGCTTGCGTACTTTATCACGAAAGTAAAGTTCACGTTCACGAATCAGACGTACCAGAGAACAGAGGGGATTTTCAATGCCCCGGATGCAGCTGACCGATATTTCGACTGCAACTATCTCATGTGGCAAAACCCTGATTTCGGGAACAAGTGGTTCTACGCCTTTATAAATAAGGTAGAGTACGACAACCCCAGCAACACACGGCTGCACTTCCAGCTTGACGTAATGCAAACATGGCAGTTCGATTGGAGCTGGCGCGATAGCTTCATAGAGCGCGAGCATGTGTCGGACGATACGTTCGGGAAGAATCAGGTTCCGGAGAATCTGGAAACCGGCGAATACATTTATAACACAGGCGTGGTTGACGGGTACGGAGACGTAGCAACGCTTACGCCCGGTATCGTCATGGGTGTGTCGGAACGGCTTGACGGTGGGAGCGCCCTTGCCCTGTTGGATAACACGTTCAACGGTGTTTCTTATTTCTACGCGAAGAAAGAAAATGCGGATGATATGAGGAACTTGGTTGAAAGGTACAGTGAAGCCGGAAAGGGCGCGGCGATTGTCTCCATTTTCATGTATCCCCTTGAGTTGCTCGGCATTCTGGAAGCGTCTCCCGGAAGCGGGTGGATTAACGCTGACACTACGCATCACATTGAGGGTGGTCAACTGCTTGACCCGTTCGCGCCGATGGATGGCGTTACGCCGAAGAACAACAAAACGTACTGCTATCCGTACCGCGTCTTAGAGGTTTACGCCAGCGGCACGGGTGCTAAGGAATACCGCTACGAGCTGTTTAAATATTATTCCGCTATGTTTACGGTTTTCAGCACTCCCGGAGGTTCTGCTCCAATTGTTGCAGTGCCGAACTACTACAAGGGACTTGACAAGGCGCTTGATGACAGTGTTCAGATGTCGCCGTATCCCACGTGTTCATGGATAAACGACACTTACAAGAACTGGTACGCGCAGAACATCCTCGGAATGAACTATCAAGTTTATGCCGGTGCAGCGAAGGGTGCGATAGGTGTTGTAGCGGGGGCTATGTCTGGAAACATAGCGGGCGCACTGAACAGTGCTGTTTCTGTGCTTGACACGGTCGGCCAGAATCTTGTTGCTATGGAGCAGCACAAAATCATTCCAGACAGCGCGCAAGGCAGCACGGCGAGCGCTGCAAGTTACTTTGCAAACGGGCAGCACTACCTTTATATGTTCCCGCGTTGCATCCGACGCGAGTTTGTGCAGCGCATTGACGATTATTTTACAATGTTTGGGTACCGCGTGAATGAAATGAAGCGGCCTAACACAAAGAGCCGAGAACGCTGGAACTATATCAAGGCTGGTACGGCAAACATTTTCGGAAGTATCCCAGTTGAGGACTTGGCAGAGATAAAGAGAATTTTGAAAAATGGAATAACATTCTGGCATGATGACGTTGTGGGCAACTACGGCGGAACAAATAATATCGTTTAGGAGGTGACGTAGATGCCAAAATACTCAAACCCCAGTTTGCAGCACAAGCAGTTTATGGAAAGTGCTCAAATGAATGATGCCACGTTCTGTGACTGGTTTTATCGTTTTCAAGAACTGGCAATTAACATGTTCAAGTGGAACGGTCTACCCGAAACGGTTGACGAGCGCTTTCTAGAGTACACGCTTTTCTGCGATGGGATGGCGGTGTTTTTCAAAGATGAAATCATGGAAGATTATCTTGCGCTCCAATGCATGATAGGCGGCGAGCTGAACGTCTACCGAATACCGAAGTACCGCCGGGCTTACGCGGTAAATGGTTATAATAAGGTTCTGAATCCAGATAACAGCGTCATCATTTTCAATAACTACCTCCGCCAGCCGTCTTTCCGCACGACACAGCTTTACGCTCAGCGCGTTGCAGAGATCGACCGCGCGATAGATGTTAACGTGGCGCAGCAGAAAACCCCTACACTCATCTTGTGCGAGGAAAGCCAAAAGTTGACGATGATGAATGTCTACAAGAACTACGCCGGAAACATGCCTGTGATTTACGGAAACAAGAACGGTTTCAAGGCGGAGGACTTCACCGTTCTAAAGACTGACGCCCCGTTCGTGGCTGACAAGCTGGAAGAACTCAAGAGAGTCAAAATAAATGAAGCAATGACTTTCTACGGAATCGAGAACGATAGCACACCGAAAAAGGAAAGAAAAGTAGGCGCAGAGGTCACAAGCAACCTCGGAGAGGTTGAAGCGCAAAGAACGATAATGCTGAATGGCCGCAGACAAGCCGCGAGACAGATTAACGAAATGTTCGGACTTAACGTTTCTGTCGAGTTTAACACGAATATGATTAATAACGTTCCTGTTGAGGAATACGATGGCGAAGAATATGTCGTACGCCGTGAAGATGGTTTGGATTTGGAGGTGAGATAATGGCACGCTATACGGTTGAGCTAATTGACCTTGTTGAAAAAGGATATGACGTTGGCCTGTCCTCTTATCCTCTATTCGATGAAAACTATCGGCCCACCCTTAATCGCAAAATCACAGAGCATTATGCATTCCGTGAAATAGGCTTGGAAACTCCTGCCCTGTTTTCAAGGTTTATGTCACGCAAAATGAATGAAATAATGAAATACTACAACAAGCTCTATGAGAGCGAACTAATCAAGATTGACGCGTTGACGCGCCTAGACTACTCCGAGGAATTTGACCGAGAAGGAAATGCTGCGAGCACCAGCACCGCAGAAGCCAACGGAAACGGAACTAGTCGGGACGTATCAAGCAACACGCCGCAGGGACTTCTGTCGATGCCTAGCATTGAAAATGAAGTTTATGCGACAAACGCAATGATAGGAAAGACCTCCTCGGATTCAACATCATCGGCGAATAATACGACGGACAGCACGGACCACTATATTAAAAAGATAGTTGGAAACAATGCTGGACGTACAGACGCGCAGATGCTGAAAGAGTTCAGGGAAACGTTCTTGAATATCGATATGCAGATAGTGGAAGAACTAGAGCCGCTATTCATGCAGATTTGGTAAGGTGAAAAATATGTATTGTAGAACACCGTACCCCACGATACCCACGGTTTACGACCCTGATTTGAGCGATGAGGAAAAGGTTATCCTCTTAATGGCGCTTGTCCAGAATCTTTCTGACACGATGGCAAGTTATAGCAGTGTATCCCCTGAGTGGCTGGAGAGCTATGTTGTGTTTCAGATTGTTCCGATTCAAGAAGCGTTGACCGCTCTTTCTCAACGGATAGACAGGCAGTTTGATGCAAGCTCCTCGTCAATTGCGCAAATGGTAGAGACTGTACAACAGTATGCGGATGAAGTCATGATAAATGCATACGCCCGCTGCATAGAGTATGTAGGGGAAATGACGGATGACATTATTCATCGTCTGGATACTACAACGCTTGAAAATGTTCTTTTGAGAAATGTTGTTAATGGTGAGATGAACGTTGCGCAGGAGATTATAAATGACCTTGCGTCCCTGCATCAGAACAGTCCAACAGCCTCTGGCTATGACGCGCTTGACCTCACCGCTGGCGGGTTTGATGCGCTGGAATTAAACGCATTCATATATGACTTTGAGGGGGTGAGTTGAATGTTTTGTAAACCGATTATCCCTAGTATCCCCGCCGTGTACCGTTCAGCGCTTGACTATGCGTCTCAGCTGTGTATGCTTTCCAGTGAGGTGCAGCGGGTGGCGCAGGCGGTTGAAAACCTAACCGCAGTTACGGAAGATGACGTGGTGGCGTATGTTGCCCAGCAGCTTGACCCTGTAAAGGCGCAGTTGCAAGAGCTGCGGAATTCCGCGGATTCCCGCTTTGTCGCACAGGCTGCACAGATTGCACAGCATATCACGGAACTAGAATTGTACGTCAATAATCAGGCCGCGCAGGTTTATTCGAACAGCGTTTCAGTCACTAACGACGCATGGCAGCAGCTTAACGAGCGGATAGATGACACGCTGGAACAGGGCGGTCTTGTGAGAAGCCCGATTTCCGGAAATGTTGTGACGGTTCAGGAAGCCCTAAATGAGCTCGCATCCCTACATCAGGACGGATTGACAGCACAGGCGTTTGACAGTTTGCTCTTGACAGCGCAGATGTTTGACAACAAAAACTTGACCGCTTACGAATTTGACTATACAGGCGTTACCGCCTAGAAAAGAGGAATATTATGCCTTATACAAACCAAACCCCGAACTATGGCCTCCCGCAGTATATTGCGACAGACAAACCCACGTATCTTGGAGACGCGAATGGTGCTTATTCTAAGTTGGACACCCAGTTGAAAGCGAACGCAGACGCAGCAGCTGCAAACCAGAACTCTGTGAATCTGTTATCTGCGCGTGTGCAGGCGAACGAAACAAACATTGCAGACCGCTACACGAAAGCTGAGACAGCTGAACGCTTTACTCCCCGGCCTAGTCTCGGACGCAATGGCAACTTTAGACAGCCTGTAAACCAGAGAGGAGACACCTCTTACACTGGTGGGGGTACTGGCGCTTACTCGATTGATGGTTGGAAGCTTACACCGTCTGGTAACTATAATGTGACGACGCGCACGCTTAGCGGTGCTAGTTACACGTCTCGTGCTTGCGGTATCTTCCAGCTTTGCGAGTTGTCTCGTGGCAATCTGACAATGGGCGATACTATAAGTGTTACATTGTCGGTTGGCGGTCAGGTGTACACTGCATCAATGCCGCTTGTTAATCAGGATGCCTACAGCAATTTCAGTGAGGTTCCGGCTGGCTTTAGCAATGACGACTTTGAAATCGTTTCTGTTACCTATTCTGCTTCTAACCCTACCGTTTATAGCGTAGGTGTCTATGCTAAAAAAGCTCTTACACTTGACTATATCAAGTGGGAGAAAGGCCTGATTGCTACACCTTATATGCCGAAGGAATACGGGGTTGAACTGGCGGAGTGTTTGCGGTATTTTCAACGTGTTTATGCAGACTGGAGAATCTATGCCCCATTGGCAGATGTGGTCTATCGTTTTTCTCAGTCTACACTACAAGTTATGCGAATTAAGCCAACAATTTCGGCTCATAGTACGCCGTATACTTTTGGCTGTACCATTAACGCCTTAGATTCCCAACCAATGTCCTTTACAGTAGAAACAAAAATAAATGCTCAAGGGCAAAGTTCGGGTACAGCGTCGATGTTAGGATATTTTGATTTGTCTGCGGAACTGTAGAGGAGGGAAAAGGGTTTAACACGGCACACACAGCGCACACTCACACTCACACTCAAGAAACAGCA
>OBUZ01000661.1_pt1 | contig 16142 bp, 17 predicted proteins | sample 1494961 | NCBI WGS metagenome assembly OBUZ01 (sample SAMEA2579939, study PRJEB22360) | human gut metagenome | biome: human gut; feature: human-associated habitat; material: faeces | place: Denmark | collected 2008/2010
TAAACTGTAACAATTATACTTACAGTAAAGAAAGCAGAACATATATTTCCTAATAATAATATAACTAACACACAAAGAAGTATCAGAACCCACTTATCCATCAATAATATATACATTATTTAAAGGGAAATCCCATCTAATAATTGCAATACCACATTATTTATGAAGATAAATAGTCGAAGGCCATAATAAAGATATGCTCAGGAAAGAAGGTATATAAAAATGGTAGTAAACTTAAAATCCAACACAGAACCTAATCCGAAACCAGACGATAGCCAAAACTCGGAGATAAGCAAAAATACGAATAATGATATCATACCCACTCAAAAAACTAACATAGAAAACACGACAAAACTCAACAATCATCCAACTGACTACTTCTATCCGTTAGACGTTTATATCGGAACCTACAATTCCGATAACAGCAAAGGCGTATACCATTTTACAGTCTCTCCGGATACCGGAATCATGTCACAGCCGGAATTATTTTACGAGGCTCCCAATGCAAAATGGATCAGCCTGCAAAGGGACTCCATGGCTTTTCCCATAGAAAAGCAAGGAAAGGCAGGAACCTGTTTCCTGACTCTAAAAGAGAAGGAAATAGACCATGTGGAAGAAATTCTTGAAGAGAAGCAAACACCCTGTTATATTCTGCAGGATAGCAGCTCTGTTTATACGGCCAACTATCATGAAGGAAATGTCATGGTGTATCATTTGGAAAAAGGGGTTCCTTCCCTGATAAAGAGGATAGAAAATGGGGACAGGGCGGGCTGCCATCAGATTATATTACATGAGCCATATATATTGGTTCCATGCCTTGAACAAAATAAAATCCGTCTGTTTGATAAAGAAAACGGATATATTCCGGCAGGCGAGATATTATTTCCAAAGGGCAGCGGTCCCAGGCATGGCGTGTTTAACAGAGCACATACTAAACTATACGTGGTAAGTGAATTGAGTAATGAACTATTCATATTCAATGTAAATAAAAATCAATTTAAGTTAGAGCAGACCTTGTCTGTACTTCCGGAAGCCTCACATTTGGCGAGTGCGGATGGGGTAAGCAAAAAAGAAAGAGAATCGGTTAAAAAAGCAGAACCTGCGGCAGCAGCAATCCGCCTCACCTCAGATGAGAAATTTCTGTACATTTCCATACGGGGGCTCGATATCCTGGCTGTTATCAATGTACAGGGTGAAAAAGCCGCTGTCATTCAGCATAGCTCCTGCGGAGGAGTTCATCCCCGCGATTTTATCTTAAGCCCGGATGAAAACTTTTTATTGGCAGCCAACCGTTTTGCGGGCGGTATCGTAAGTATAGGTAGGGATAGAACAAGCGGATTACTGAAAGGACTTCTGGATTCCGTCCCCATGCCGGAGGGCGTATCATTGACATTTCGCAACAATACTCAGCAGCATTAACACAGAGGAGGTAATAAAAATGCAAATACCAACAACGCAGATAGGTATCATCGGACTTGCAGTTATGGGAAGGAGTCTTGCCTTGAATATGGCGGATCACGGATTTAAAGTAGGAGGATACAATCGCAGCCGTGAGGTGACAGAAACGCTGATGAGGGAACATCCCCATGAAAATCTCATCCCGTTTTATGATCTGAAAGAGCTTGTGGATTCCCAGGAGAGACCCCGAAAGTTCCTGATAATGGTCAAAGCGGGAAAACCGGTAGATATGGTGATAGACCAGCTTCTTCCCTTGCTTGATGAAGGCGACATGATCCTGGACGGCGGAAATTCATTTTTTGAGGATACAAGAAGACGGGAAAAAGAGCTGAAGGAAAAAGGAATTTATTATTTCGGCACCGGAGTTTCCGGCGGTGAAATGGGAGCCCGTTTTGGCCCATCCATAATGCCGGGCGGTGATAAAAAGGCCTATGAGCATATTGCGCCGATTCTGGAAGAAATTGCAGCAAAAGCGCAGGGAGAACCATGTTGTGCCTATATGGGGCCGGACGGAGCGGGACATTATGTGAAAATGGTCCATAATGGAATTGAATACGCAGATATGCAGTTAATTGCAGAGGCGTATCTGCTTCTTAAATATGCCGGCGGATTTACAAACAGGGAGCTGGCCGACGTATTTACAGAATGGAATAAAGGTGAATTAAAGAGTTACCTGATAGGAATTACAGCAGGCATTTTCCGTGAAAAGGATGATTTTACAGACGGAGAGCTGGTTGACTATATTTTGGACAGTGCCGGGCAGAAGGGAACGGGAAGATGGACCAGTTTAGAGTCACTGAAACAGGGCATAAATGTTTCCATGATTACGGCAGCCTGCAATGCGAGAATCATGTCAAACCGTATCAGTGAAAGAAATGAGGCAAGAGAACTATTTGCGGGGCCAATGCAGAATCTGGTGCCGGACAAAGCCGCTTTTCAGGAAAAAGTGAGAAAAGGACTTTATACAGCTAAAATAGCCGCATATGCGCAAGGCTTCGATTTACTTTCCCATGCTTCTTCTGAATATGGCTGGGATTTAGACTACGGAAAGATAGCTTCCATTTTCAGGGCGGGATGTATCATACAGGCCGAATTTTTAGATGATATAACAAAAGCGTTCACAAATAACAGGGAACTACCCAACCTGATGCTGGACTCGTTTTTTAGAGACGGGATCAACCATGGACAGGACAGCCTGAGAAGTATCCTGGCAACGGGAATTCAAAACGGAATCCCTGTACCGGCTATGAGCCAGGCAATCTCCTATATAGACGCGTTCCGGGGGACACCGGTAGGCGCAAACCTGATTCAGGCCCAGAGGGACTGTTTTGGAGCGCATACGTATGAGCGGACAGACAGGGACGGCATTTTCCACCATGATTGGAGGTTTGAGCATGAATAAAGAGCAGATATTTACAATCTTTGGCGGAACCGGAGACCTGACCTTCAGGAAGCTTCTCCCGGCTCTTTATAATATTGAGGCCTCGGATGACAAAGTATTTTGTCCCCGGGTGGTGGTAATCGGAAGACGGGACTACACCAGTGAGACATACCGTACCATGGCCAGAGAGTGGGTGGAGAAATTTGCAAGGCTGCACTTCAAAGAGGAGACCTACCAAAAGCTTGCGGAACGTATTCTATATTACCGTATGGATTTTACAGATGAAAAGGAGTATGGGGGACTGGATAGTTTCTATAAAAAAATGGGGGCCGGAAATCACATATTTTATTTTGCCGTTGCCCCCAGATATTTCAGCACAATCGTAAATGGTTTAAAAAGTGTGGCCGGAGCAGAGCATGGAAAGGTAGTTCTGGAAAAACCTTTTGGAGAAGACTTATCCTCGGCGGCTGAGCTGAATAGGACGATGGAGTCATTTTTTAAGCCGGATCATATTTACCGGATTGATCATTATCTTGGGAAAGAGATGGTGCGGAATATTCAGATTATCCGTTTTGCAAATCCAATTTTCAGTAATGTCTGGGATGCAGAGCATATAGAGTGCATTCAGATTTCGGCAATGGAAGAGGTCGGGGTCGAGACGAGAGGCGGTTATTATGACCACAGCGGCGCTCTTAAGGACATGGTACAGAACCACCTGTTTCAGATTCTCACCATTGTGGCGATGGAGCAGCCCGGCAGCCTGGCCGTAGAGGATATGCACCGTGAACAGATAAAAGTACTCAGGGCGCTCCAGGTACCGGAGGATATTTCACAAAGTATGGTACTGGGCCAATACGGCGGATACCGTGAAGAGCCCTCCGTTGACAGAAATTCTTCGACTGAGACCTACGCCGCACTGAAGCTGTCGGTTGATAATGACAGGTGGAGAGGCATGCCCTTCTATGTGCGCACCGGTAAAAAACTGGGTAGACGGGAAATGCAGGTGGCGGTTGTATTTAAAAGCCCGGCTCCCGGATTAGAGTCAAATATCCTGAATATTAAGATTCAGCCTACGGAAGGCGTATATCTTCAGTTTAATATTAAGAAGCCGGGTGAGACGGAGGAAATTATACAGGCGAAAATGGATTTCTGCCAGAGCTGCTCTTATGTAAACCGGATGAATACGCCGGAAGCCTATGAACGCTTGCTCGGCGCCTGCATGCGTGGGGAGCGTTCCTGGTTTTCACAGTGGGATCAGGTTGAGACAAGCTGGAACTACGTGGACGAGGTGCGGGAGAAATACCGTGAAATGGGACTTCCTGTGCATATTTATGAGCAGGGCAGCGCTGGGCCTGAGGCGGCAGATGTGCTTTTAGGTCGAGACGGGCATTCGTGGTTTGACTGATGACTTCATAAAAAGAGCAATGTTTTTACTTTTGATATAGTGTTTTTTATAGCCAATACACTATAATAGAAAGAAATACATTGCTCTTTTTATGAAGTCGCCAAGCTTAAAGTTCTATGATATAATTTTAGTAACACAATTGGAGTAGATAGATACTGGATAAATGGAGGGCTGCAATGGGATTTGATCCGCAGCAGTGATTAAAAGAAATGACAAAGTATTTGCAACACAGCGTGGTTACGGTGAATTTAAGGGCGGTTGGGAATTTCCTGGTGGAAAAATTGAGCCTGGTGAAGGAGCTAAAGAGGCATTAAAACGTGAGATTCGTGAGGAATTGAACACGGATATCGAGGTCGGGGATTTGATTGATGTTATAGAATATGATTACCCTACTTTTCATTTATCAATGAAATGCTACTGGTGTAGTATTATAAAAGGAACGCTGGAATTACTAGAACATGATGAGGCAAAATGGTTGGGAAAGGAAGAACTGAGTTGTATATCATGGCTTCCGGCTGACATGGAATTGCTCGATAAAATAAGGCGGGAATTGTAATCAGACAGTAGATATAAGATAGATTTTGACTCAATGATGCAAATTAACAGGAGGGAATACTATGTGGACCTACACGAAATGTACATCCAAAGACAGGGAAGAAAAACTGAATAAGCTGACAGAGGCCTTTGCACTGGAAAAGGACTGTTCAAGATATTTATCCGATGTGCAGAAATTCATTAACAGCACCCAGACAACCATTGTGCTGCTTCAGGATATGGAGGACAATGTCCTGATAGAGATGGATTATGTACCGGTGAATGACTATGTTTTCCATGTTGTCAACATTGAAGAAAACGGCATTAAAAAGCAGGGCCTGCCATGCATGACGATTAAACAGGCAGTCAGTCAATTTATGGCGGAGATACAGGACTGACGGTAACCGTTTTCATACGAAAGAGGAGGTCTTTATGCCCACCATATTTCTTAGCCATACAAGCATAGACAAACCATTTGTAGAAAAATTGGCGAGAGATTTACAGCGTCTTGGGATCAGTGTCTGGTACGATAAATACGAAATTAAGGTCGGAGAATCGCTATCTGGCGGCCGATACGGATGAATGGAATCCAAACCGTGTATCTAAAAGCTGCTATAATACGGAGATAGACAGCACCGTAAATGAGGTTGAGGAGTACATCTATCAGAGAGTGCGGCAATTTGTAGATGTATGGGGAAAACCGAAAGGTAAAAACCATATTTTTACGGATAAAAAGATGAAACTTGAGACCACGTTAGAAAGCATTTTTGAAATCCTGAAGAAAACGAATTGGGATCAGGGAGTGTTTGAGACAGTGTTAAAGAGAGAACAGGATTCCGGGCCGGAGCCGGAATAAGCACTGAGAGAATAAAGGCCGCAGGAGGATTCATGGAACCATACTATTACAACCAAATGAGCAAAGCACAACGGACAGCCTACCACGCCATGAAAACCGGCCTGGTCTCTTTGGCTCCGTCATTTCCGGTACCGCGGCTGGAGAATCATGAGCTGAGTGATATTTTCTTTAAACTGAGACTCGACTGCCCGGAGATCTTTTATGCCGTGGGTTTTCACTACCGGTTTTTTCCGGATTCCGGCAATGTGGAGATGATACCGGAATACCTGTTTGAAAAAGGTAAGATTAAAGAGCATCAAAAGGCGATAAAGGCGCGTGTGGAAAAGCTGTGCCGGCCGGCGCAGTCACTTGCGGAACGTGACAAAGAACAGTACATTCACGATTTTATCTGCACCCATGTCCATTACGATAAGCTGAAAAAGCCCTACTCCCATGAGATAATCGGCCCGCTGGGACAAGGAGTCGGGGTTTGCGAAGGAATTGCCAAAACCGTCAAAATCCTCTGCGATAATCTGGGAATCTGGTGTATGATCGCGATTTCAGATTCCAATCCGGATAAAAATATCAAGTACCGCCACGCATGGAACGTCATTAAATCAGGAGGCATGTATTATCATTTGGATGCCACATTTGATAATACGCTAAGCGACGGTGATATGGTAAGATACGACTATTTTAACCTGGATGACAAACAGATATTCCGCGATCATGAGCCGGTAATCTACAAAGTCCCTCAGTGCAGTGACGGAGAGAAATTTTATTACCGGGAAAAGAAATTGTCATTCACAAAAACAGAGGATGTGCAAAAACGCGCCCTCCAGGCAATAAGGAAGGGGAAACCACTGCTGTTCCACTGGCGCGGAGGATACCTCACGCGGGAGGTGTTATCAGAACTTTTAAAGCTTTTGGAGGGGACGGCCAGGCAGAAGGGAAAACACGCACGGACCGGGCTGAACTGGCCCCAGGCGGTTCTGCATGTCACATTTATCGAGGAGGCGCCGCCGGAAGAACTGGTTGTCGAGGAGGCAAATGAAGGAGAAAGACAGTAAAACCGGGAGAAATGAAATTGTCCCGAGTGCAGAAGCCCCTGGAAAGGAGAAAAATGTCTTTTAAAATAATCCCAGGTGATATAACGAAATGTGAGACTACAGCAATTGTAAATGCAGCGAATACATCCCTTCTTGGCGGAGGCGGCGTGGACGGGGCCATCCACCGGGCGGCCGGGCCGGAACTTCTGGGAGAATGCCGGATGCTCCGCGGATGCAAGACTGGACAGGCCAAAATCACAAAAGGATACAAATTGAAGGCGGAGTATATTATCCATACGCCGGGGCCGGTATGGCAGGACGGCGCTTATAACGAACGCGAACTTCTGGAATCATGTTACAGGAGCTGTCTTGAGCTGGCATTAAAACACAATATCCATGAAATTGCATTTCCGTCCATCAGCACCGGCATTTACCGGTTCCCGGTCTCAGAAGCGGCTGCAATTGCAGTCAGGACAATCCATCAGTACCCTCAGATGGACGTTACAATGGTATGTTTTGACGCAGCAACGAGACAGGCGTACGAAGATGCAGAGACGGCTTATCAGAACAGAACGGATGGATAGGCCGACAGGAGGTGCTGCATGGATTTTTATAAGCGGATGGAGAAGGTCTGTCATATAATACCATATGGAAAAGTCGCTACATACGGTCAGATAGCAATGCTCTGCGGCAAGCCGCGCAATGCAAGGCAGGTGGGGTATGCGCTGAGCCACGGCCGTGTGGAAAGCGGGATTCCAGCATGGCGGCTGGTGAACAGCAGCGGCTTTCTGTCGGGAGCGGCTTATTTTGAGTACCCGGAAATGCAGCGGCTTTTGTTGACGGAGGAGGGCGTAGCGGTTTCGGCGGAAAACAGGGTGGATTTGAAAAAATACGGATGGAAAAATTCACTTGCCGAAGCGCTGGAGCTGAGAAAGAAATTTGAGCGGGAAGGAATTTGAATGGAACGGAATACATAGGAGGGGGCCAATGTACTATTGGAGCGAAACCGTATCTGCAACCTCTTTGGAGAAGGAATTTCTTTCCTTTGGCGGAATCAGGGAGATTTATATCGGAACGGCATTCTTTTCCGCAGAGGGACTGCGGATTTTGAGAGACTTGGTAGAGAAAAACAATTTGAAACGATCCAAAATCCATATATACCTGTCGGATGAATTTTCACAGGACAAGCCCGATGAGCTATTGAGGCAACTGACGAAAATAGCGGATGTCAGGGTGTTTTTTGACTATCGTTTTCATGCAAAGGTTTACTGGCTGAAAGGCGAAACGAGCAAGATTATTTACGGTTCATCTAATTTTACGGCGGGTGGACTTACGAAGAATATTGAATTTGACCATATTGAAGAGATGGATAAAACGGATGTGCGATTAGAACGGTTTGACCGGTTTTTCAGGTACTGCGAACACAAATCCGTGGAAGTGACGCAGGAAGTCATCGCCTATTATGAGGAGGCCCGGGAGACTATAGAAGAGCTGCGGCGTTCCCAGAGAGAGCTTAAGAAGAAGCTGAAGGGCTTTATCCGGCAGGATGACGAATTTGACGAGGACACTTACCTGTTAGACGGGTATTTTTTTACATACAGGGATTACGAAGCATTTTTTATACGAAATCAAAGACGAAGCGATATCGAAATCGATAAGCGGCGAAAAGATATCCAGAGTAAAATGCTTCTTCTCCACAAACAAATTTATCCTGAGGCCCGGAAGCTGGGTGTCGAGTGCCATTGGAACCCGGACCATATTACGTCCATGACCAGGCCGTGCGAGTTCAATAAATTTAAGGTCGCATGGATGGGCGTGCGCTACGGCAAGAAGAAAAAAGAGATTGACCTGTTGAATCAGTGCCTGGAACAGCGGGACAGGGATGAGATCAAGGGCTTCCAGAAACACGGCTGCCTGCAATTTTGTATCGTACCGGGCGGGTTTGAGGTCAATCTTTTTTTGGCAGTGCGCCATGACGCTGTGGATCGGATGCACATTAAGGATAGAATGCCGCAACTTCGGCAATCCATTACTGAGGAAATAAGAAAGCTGCAGGGCCATCATATGACATGGGAGATTTGCAATGAAGGCCTTTCAGAATATGACAGCTTTGACATCGACAACGAAGAACCGGAGGACTTCTGCGATTTTCTGAAAAAGGATCACGATGGGTGCGAGTCGTATTTGAGACTGTTTTTTGAAGCAGACGATGAGACATTGAAGACATCGGATACAATTGCTGATGCCGTCGTTTATTATTTCGAATTACTGGCCCCTCTGTATAACGCGATGGTCTGGCGGCCGCCGGGAAAATGATAAGCTCTGCCCGGCTGTGACAATGAAAAGTCTGGCTGGAAATAATTGACAAAGTAAATTAAAAGGAGTATAATCCCTATTTATTAACAAAGTAAACTATATTTGCACTGCGCGGGTCTAAACGCCCGGTTTGTCCGGGGCATCTGTTGATGAAATACGGTAAATGTGAGTCTGCCCGGAGCGGCATGCGGTGAGTGGAGAGGGTATGGAAAAGGCGGCAGAAAAGAAGGATTGGATGGAAATGATGAAAATCATGCAGGATATCAGGCAGTTCTGCAGCCTGCATGTGAAGCGCAGTCCGAAAGGCGGAATTTCCTCAGCTCAGGAACTGGATCTTCTGTCGAGGCTGCATTTATCGGAAAATCCTCTGACCCCGCATTCTCTATGTGAAAAAATGGGAATCAGCAGGCCTCTCGCCAGCAGGCTGATTGAAAATCTGGAGATGAAGGGGTTCTTGGAAAAGGAAGTCAGCGAGGCGGATAAACGAAGTTACTTTTTACGGATTACAGAGCTTGGCAGCCGGGAACTGAAGGGAACCTATGCGTATTACCTGGAACCGGTATACCTGCTCAGGACACAGATGGGTGAAGAGAAGTTTGGCCTGCTGGCCGGGCTGCTTTGCGAGTGCAACCGGATATCGGGTGAAAAACAGCAGTCACAGGCTGACGGGACGGATGAGAGCGGAGGCAGAAGGTAACTGTTCATGCTGTCTTCACTGTTACGGCAGAAGTAGTTTGCTTAGATTGAAAGGACGGGATTTTATTTGACATTATATCAGGAATTACAATTAAACCAGGCAGGTTCAAAGGCGCTTATCAAAAATGCCGGGAACCGCAGAGAGAAGCAGAGGCATATTGGCGTCTATATCCTGAAGGTATTTTTGACCATGGCGTTCTGCGTGGCTTTTATTTCGGCATTTACCGCCCTGTTCGGGCCGGAAAACAGTATCGCGGGAGTCGTGGTGCTGCTGGCAGTCATGGTCTTCAGGCAGGCGGATTTGGGAATTGATTCAAAGCAGAGCTTCTTTGTCCTGCTGGGAATTTTCGGGATACTTTCAGTCGGGCCCCATATTGCGGCTGTATCTTCTCCGATCACGGCATTTGCTGTGGATTTTATCTGTATTTTCGCGCTTACATTCTTTGGATGTCATAATATTCTGATGTCAAACCATGCAACTTTTGTGTTGGGGTATCTGCTTCTGTCAGGCAATGATGTGTCGGGCGGAGCATATGGTACGCGGATTTTGGGACTTATGGCCGGCGGTCTGCTGACGGCCTTGATTTTTTACCGCAATCATTATAAAATCACCTATAAAAGACGGCTTTCTGACCTTTTTCGGGAATTTTATCTCACATCGTCCAGAACTAAATGGCAGCTTTGCATTACGCTCGGCGTGGCTCTCGTCATGCTTGTTTCACGGGAACTGGGGCTTCCCCGGCCGATGTGGGCGGGCTTTGCGGCCATGTCGGTCATGCAGCCATTTGCAGAAGATTTAAAGCAGCGCGTAAAACACAGGCTGCCGGGTACCATAGCGGGAGGCCTGCTGTTTCTCCTGCTGTGCCGGGTGTTACCGGAAGGGAGCTACGGGATGCTGGGGATCGCCGGCGGAATCTGTGTAGGATTCTGTGCAACCTATGGGTGGCAGACGGTTTTCAATTCTTTCGGCGCTCTTGCCGTGGCGGCGGCGGGGCTGTGATGCACAGGTATTTGGCAAACATAATCGGTATTGCTCTGGCGGTGGTATTCTACAGCGTATTTGAATATCTGTCCGGCAGAATGAACGCGGCAGAGACTGTTTCCGAGTAAGGGAACGGCTCTGCCGTTTCTGTTTACGCGGGCATAGGGGCAGTGAGCAGTTCTGGAAACCATGAATAGACTTTCATCTGCGTCCATGCTACAATTGATGCATCTTACAACTGTGACAAAGGAGTAAAAAAATGACTGGAAGAAATTTTGGAGCGGCTTCAGTAGTATGGCAGGGGATATGGCCGATTCTGCTCTATAGTTTTGTAACAACAGTGATGGCCTTGCTGGTCGGAGCCAGACTGGATGTAATGTGGATTCTGCTGATTTCAGCTATCCTGACATCCGGGGTTCTGTATTATTTTTACAGCAGGAGGAGGCAGACGGAAGGCCGTCATTACGGTCCTTCCTGGCGGGTACGTCTGGATATTGGAACCGGGGCCGCGCTGCTTTTTGTATTGGCGGCAGCCCTTTGCGTTTTTCTGAATAACCTGATTGAGATAAGCGGTATCGCTTATGTTTCAGAGGCATTCGATGAGGTGAGCGCCAGCATATTCGGCGTCTCCGTCTGGCTTCAGATACTGGCGGTGGGTTTTGCGGCTCCCGTTGTGGAGGAATTGATTTTCAGGGGAATGGGATACGGCAGGGGGGGGGGGGGGGGGGGGGGTTATACCGGCCGCCATTCTGTCATCGCTTCTATTTGCCTTGTACCATGGCAATCTGGTTCAGGCGGTCTACGGATTTTTAATGGGGCTTGTGCTGGCGGTTGTTTATGAGCATTTTGACGGACTGGTTCCGGCCATATGGCTGCACGTCTGCGCGAATCTGACCTCAATTGCGCTTACCGCTTTGTCGGGGCGTTATCCTTCTTTTTTTGGAGGAATATTCTATGCGGCTGCAGGCACTGCCGTTTCCGGACTGCTGGTATGGGGCTGCCTTCTGATGATCTATGACAGGAAACGCAGGATTAGAAAATAAAGGTGATGGAATAATTGTTCTCTTTCATGAATAGAATGATAGTATCGCCCGAATAGGGATCGGGGAATATTTTGAACTACGTAGAAGGGGAATAAGTAATTGTGAAGCAGAATCATTACGATGGGAGAGTGTGAATGACAATTAAAAATTAACGATTTTACCATCGAGACAGGCAGGTTCCGGCATTGTGGAGGTTTTGCCGCCCGGGAAGTAAACACGGCTGCCGTTCCCCTGCGTTGTCCCGTTAAGCTCCTGTTTTAAAATATAAACTTATGCCGTTTTTTCCTTTAAAATCAATGTATACAGACAAAAAATGAATTTTTGTACAGTAAAAAATACTTGACAGCCGGCGTTGTCACGGATATAATTTCATGCATTAGCATGGTAGCAGACTAAAGCAACATTCCGGAAGAACTATGATTACTCTCCGGACTGCCGCACAAGCGCGGGCTTAAAATTCTGAAGATGCACCACAGGCTAAAATATTATGATAGGAGGAAGGAAACATGAGAAAGAATCAAATGAAAAAGCTGGCCGCTTCCGTAGCCGCCGCTTTACTGTCCACGACAATGCTCAGTGCCTGTTCTGCGTTAAGCCAGGCGCCGACAGTAGTAAGTGAGGAGAGTTCTCTGCATCATGATACAGACGGGTCATCAGCCGCCGTACCGGGTTCAGAAAGCTCTGAAGCCGCCCATTCTGATTCTGCATCCGGCGGCAGGCTTGCCGATATTCTCGAGCGCGGTTACATCGAAGTTGCGACAGAGCCGTATTTTGCGCCGAATGAGTTCATAGATCCTTCCAAGCAGGGGGACGGCAAGTACGTCGGCGCCGATATTGAACTCGCCAGATATATAGCGGAGAAACTGGGTGTCGAGTGCCGTATTGTCCCTCTGGATTTTGAATCCGTACTAAGCGGTATTTCAGACGGCAAATATGACCTGGCTATTTCAGCCCTCGCCTACACTCCCGCCAGAGCAGAGGCCATGGAACTATCCAAGGGATATTATTTTGACGATGAGAAAGTACAGTACGGGCTTATGGTGCGAACGGAGAATTTGGATAAGATTAAGAGTGCGGAGGATCTGGCTGACAAGACACTGGTTGTCCAGAGCGGTTCTTTACAGGAGATGTTTGCAAACGAACAGGTTCCGGCGTATAAAGAGCTGAAACGCGTCTCTGCTACAACGGACGGTTTCCTGATGGTTCAGGAAGGAAAAGCGGACGCCGTTATCACCGCCAAGACGACAGCAGAGCTGTATCTTGATGCGAACGACGGCTGCGGCATGACGATTGTGCCCGATTTCTCGTTTACCGTGGATGAGTCCACACAGGGGACAAGAATCGGTATCACAAAGGGTGAAACGGAACTTTTGCAGAAGGTCAATGAAATCATTGATGAAGTTGTAAAAGAGGGTACGTATGCGTCCTGGTACGAAGAGTACAAGGAATATGCCCGGAGTCTCGGCCTGTAACGGGCTGATTTAAGGCGGGAGGACTTCGGAAATGATAGAGACAATGATAAAAATGTGGGACCGGTACGGCTTTGTATATTTACAGGGCCTTACCGGCACCCTGTGCCTTGCTGCAATTACAGTATTCTTCGGCACATTGATAGGAATGATTTTGGCCATTATGCGGCTTTCACGCGTGAAACCATTTCAGTGGTTTGTGCGTTTTTATATCTGGGTGCTGAGAGGCACGCCGATACTGCTTCAATTGTATTTCTTCTGGATTTTTTTACCCAGGGTGCTGCCGGTGAAAATATCGGACAGTTCCTGTATTATCATAGCGCTTATTATCAATGCCAGCTCTTATGTGGCAGAGGTAATCAGAGCCGGGATACAGGCGGTGGATAAAGGCCAGACGGAGGCGGCGCGGAGCCTTGGAATGACAGGCAGCCATACAATGACGCAGATAATCCTGCCGCAGGCAATTAAAAATATACTGCCCGCACTGGGCAATGAGTTCATCACCATGATCAAACAGGCATCCCTTGCCTCCGTATTCTTTATCAACGAGCTTACCACATCGTATAAAACCATATCATCGGCGACATTCCGCCCCGTGGAGGCGCTGATGATAGCGGGTATCATTTACCTGATGGTAACTACGGTTTTAGGAAAAATCATGGAATATGCGGAATGGAGGATGAACAGGAATGAACGGTAAATGCAATGACAGAGTATTATCGCAGGATGCAGGCCGGGGCGGGAAAGCTGAACCGATTATCTGTGTGGAGAACCTGAAAAAATCCTTCGGCGATTTAGAGGTACTGAGGGGAATTACGGAATGTATCTACGAAGGTGAGGTGGTTTCGGTAATCGGCCCCAGCGGCGGAGGGAAAAGTACATTTTTGAGATGTCTTAACTGTCTCGAAAAGCCAACCTCAGGCAAGGTATTATTCAGGGGAACCGACATCACGGATGCCTCCGTCAATATTGACAAATTCCGTCAGAAGATGGGAATGGTGTTCCAGAGCTTTAATGTATTTCCTCATTTAAAGGTAATCGATAATATCACCATCACTCCGGTGCTGGAGAAAAAGGTTCCAAAGGCCGAGGCGGAAAAAAAGGCGTGTGAGCTTTTGGATCGGGTGGGACTTTTGGACAAAAAGGATGTCTATCCCGGCAAGCTTTCCGGAGGACAGAAGCAGAGGCTGGCGATTGTGCGGGCTCTTGCGATGGAGCCGGATATGATGCTTTTTGACGAGCCGACATCGGCCCTTGACCCGGAAATGGTAAAGGAAGTCCTTAATGTAATCAAATCCCTGACTGAGTCCGGCATGACAATCGTCATTGTGACCCATGAAATGGGATTTGCCAGGGAGGTCAGTGACCGTGTATTTTTCATTGATAACGGTATCATTCAGGAACAGGGTACGCCGGATGAGATATTCGGCAATGCTAAAAACCCGAGAACCATTGAATTTCTTGGTAAAGTACTGTAATATAATGGAAAAAGACGAAAGTTCATGCTGACGTTTTACCGGTGGCAAAGGAGGTATGACAGTTGACGGATATTGAATTAATTGAGAGAGCAGTGGAAGAAGAGGCAGAGCGGATACTGGCGGCCAATGACCGCATTTGGGAATTTGCAGAGCTGCCGTTCCACGAAGATAAATCGGCCGGGCTGCTCTGCGGACTGCTGGAGGAATCCGGTTTTACCGTAGAGACGGGACTGGCGGGAATTCCAACCTGTTTTACGGGAACATTTTCGTTTGGCTCAGGAAGACCGGTGATGGGAATTCTCGGGGAGTATGACGCGCTTTCAGGACTCAGCCAGGAGGCTGCCGTTCCGGTAAAGAAGGAATTAATGGAAGGTGCGCCGGGCCATGGCTGCGGTCATTGTGCCCTTGGAACCGGCGCTCTGGCCGCTGCGATAGCGGTTAAGAAATATCTGGAAGAGTTCCGTAAAGACGGCACCATTATCTATTTTGGCTGCCCTGCCGAGGAAGGGGCCGGATCGAAACAGTTCATGGCCCGTGCGGGGATGTTTGACGATGTGGATTTTGTATACACATGGCATCCTTCTACGGCCAACCAGGTGGATCCGATGCACAGCAATGCAATTATGGGAGCCAACTTTTATTTTAAAGGCCTGACATCCCATGCGGGAGCGACTCCCTATCTGGGCAGAAGTGCCCTGGACAGCGTGGAGCTTATGAGCGTGGGCTGCAATTATCTGAGAGAACATATAATTCCGGAAGCCAGAATTCACTATGCTTATATCGATGCGGGAGGAACAGCTCCCAATGTGGTCCAGGATCATGCAACAGTGCGTTATGAGGTGAGAGCGCCCTATGTGTCACAGGTGAAGGAGCTTTACGAACGTGTCGTAAATGTGGCGAAAGGGGCGGCCATGATGGCCGGAACGACGGTGGAATGCGAACTGGCGATGGCATTTACCGAATATATTCCCAATATGGCTCTGGCATCTGTGGCAGATGAGTGTATGCAGGAAATAGGCGCTCCGGACTGGACAGACGAGGACTACCGGCTGGCCAGGGAGTTCCTCAACACCTATAACGAACAGACAAAAACAATGATACGGAAGGAAATAATTGATAAGTACGGAGAGGACAGACTTGAGGAAATTCTGGAAAATCCTCTCGACAGTGAGATTCATTCCTTTGATCCGTCAAAAATTAAGCTGGAAGCCGGTTCCACCGATGTGGGAGACGTGGGATATGCCGTACCGACCCTGAATATCAATGTGGCGACCTGCTGTATTGGAAATGTGGGTCATACATGGCAGATGACGGCTCAGTCATGCAGCCCGATTGCCCATAAGGGACTTCTGACGGCTGCCAAGGTGATGGCGCTGGCATCGGTCAGGACGATGGATCGCCCGGATGTAATAGAAGCGGCCAAAACGGAAGTGAAAAAGAGAAACGGCGGGAAATACACCTGTCCGCTGCCGGATTCCGTAAAACCGGCTTCTGGC
>OBUZ01000675.1_pt1 | contig 15818 bp, 15 predicted proteins | sample 1494961 | NCBI WGS metagenome assembly OBUZ01 (sample SAMEA2579939, study PRJEB22360) | human gut metagenome | biome: human gut; feature: human-associated habitat; material: faeces | place: Denmark | collected 2008/2010
GCCTGCAGTATGATGAATACATATGTGCAACAGAAATGGAAGAATGAGTCTATCTTTGGTAAAGATTATAGTAATTTTATAATCAATAATTTTGAAGAAATTACATTAGAGGATAAGGAAAGAAAAGATAATGCGGCTTCTATAGAAAAGCTGTTGGAAGCAGAAGCAGTAACTGCTGTTAAAGAAAAAGCTGAGTCAGCAGATACTTTTCAACCAATCATCGATTTTCCTAATTTTTTATTAATTGTTTTAAAGATAACTCGAATTTTAGAAGAAAAAGATTTTAATCCGATAGCATTTAATTTGGACGATAAAGAGTTGATTCGAGAATTTGATGCTTTGGATGATAGTCTGGTGGAAAAATTCGCCTACAATCTGCTGAAGGCTAAGTACTTTCTTGACAACTATATCGTTCATCATTCAAATGAAGATGATGTTGAAGGAAATAATCCTTGGCTGCTAAAAAGATGGAAAAAAGAAGGAAAAACCGGATCCAGCAAGAATTTAGTTGAAGAAGATAAACCATTACAAGATCGTTTGGTTCATTTACTTTCTATGTTTGAGGTTTCATTTACTGCTAGACAAAGGAAGAACTATTTATTCTATTGCTTGCTGTATCTCTTCAAGAACGCAAAATTTAATGCGAAAGATTATTGTAAATTTGTAGAACAGTTAGCTCGGAAATATATGAAAGATATTTACTTAGTTCGAGATGCTTTAAATGAGCGTAATACACCTAAACCTGGTAGTTTTGATGAAGCTATTCTTGTAGATGGCAATGTTAATTGTAGGTGCAATGAAAAAAACAATTCATTCGAAGATATTTATGGTGATGGAACAAATATTACGAAAGGAATTCCATTATTCGTATTCAATTATATGGATTATAAGCTTTGGGATAAGTATGCAACCGAACTCCGTGGAGAAAAAACAAAGGAAAACTCTGTTGAAAGAAGGCAATTCTTTGTTAACTTGGGATGTACGGATTTGGGACTAGATATATTTGATGATTTTTATTTTTCACGAACCAGAAGAAGTCTAGAGCATTATTTTCCGCGAGCAAATGTTGTCCAGACAGATGGTAAGTTAGACGATGCAAAGATTAACTGTTTTGGAAATTTTGCAATGATTGGCAGTGAAGCTAACAGTGCAGGATCTAATTGGAGTCCAATCGTGAAAGTGGGACACTATTTAGATAAATCTTGTAAGATTGCATCGATAAGCGTTGCGTCTCTTAAATTTATGATTATGATGCGGAAATGCAAGGATAATGAGAATTTGAGAGATTCAGGAGAAGAGTGGAACTTTGATGATATAAAAGAACATCAGGAGAAGATGGTGGCGCTTTTGTTGAGTGATTAAAAAGTATTTATACCAAGACTCTTTTGGAGCGTAACATATATTTGTTTCGTGAAAAAAGACAGGTAATGCTAAAATAGCAAATTGTTTTATATGATTATAATAAAGCACTATGGGGAATTGCCTAAGGTGGTGCTGTATTGTACTAATAATCTGGATAATGATGATGTGATAGACCGGTGAAGCGATGCATTGCCGGTTTATTTTTTATGGAAGGAACTACAAAATTGTGATAGAATGTATTTGTGTTTTTTAGAGAATAAAGTAAATATTGCAGTTAGTGAATTTGAAAAGCTAATTTAGTATTCGAATATTATAATACCTCCAGAGAGAGTTGAAAAAATGATTAAACAAATAGAACAACTAAAAAGGGGCTTATCTACAGCCTTTATAAACCAAGATATTTCATCAAACTTGGCCTACAGGCCGCAGTTTGTATCAAACAACTATAAAGAAGGACGAAAGGTTATCTCATCTATCGAAGATGAGCTTTTGTCATGTGAAGAATTTGCAATTAGTGTTGCATTCATCACTATGGGCGGAATCACACCGCTTCTCCAGACTTTTAGAGAATTGGAGCAGCGTGGTATTTCTGGAAAAATTCTCACTACCGATTATCTGACCTTCAGTGATCCGAAGGCATTACGTATTCTTGCGAATTTTAAGAATATTGAGCTGAAAATGTTTGTGACAGAGAATGCGAAAGAGGGTTTCCATACGAAAGGATATATTTTTAAAAAAGAGGAAATGTATCGTATTATTGTTGGAAGCTCTAATATGACTCTTAGTGCGCTTACAACAAATCGGGAATGGAATACGAAGATCGTTTCTACGGAGCAGGGAGAATATACACAAAATGTAGTTGAAGAATTTGACCAGTTATGGAATGCGCAACAGTCGTTGGTATTCGAGCAGTTTATCGAAGTTTACACGAATGTTTACACAAAGAATAAGATTATTCAGAGACAAAAAGAAATTGCGAAACAAGCAGAAGTTCCGTCATTGGAAGTATATCGTTTGCAACCGAATTCTATGCAGGTTGGTTTTATAAATAATCTTCGAAAGATCTATGAAGCTGGGGAGGATAAAGCTTTGTTGATTTCTGCGACAGGTACTGGTAAAACTTATGCGTCTGCATTTGCAGCAAGAGAATTTGAATTTAAGAAAGTGTTATTCTTGGTTCATCGTAATCAGATTGCGAAACAAGCGTTAAAGTCTTATAGAAAAGTATTTGATGGAAAAGTTTCTATGGGTATGGTTACTGGTAGGTATCAAGACTACGATGCGGATTTTGTGTTTGCAACAGTTCAGACATTAAGTAAAGAGGAGACTTTGGGTAGATATAAAAGAGGACATTGGGACTTGATTATTATTGATGAAGCGCATCACAGTTCTGCGGAAAGTTATAAGAAAATTATGGATTATTTTACACCTAAGTTATGGTTAGGTATGACAGCAACGCCGGACAAACGTGATGATAATCTGGAAGGTAGAAATATTTATGAAATTTTTAATCACCAGATTGCGTATGAGATTCGTTTGCAAAATGCGATGGAAGAGGACTTACTGTGTCCGTTCCATTACTTTGGGATTACAGATTTGGAAGTCATTGCAGATGCCGGAAAATCGACGGAAGAAAAGGTCGAGAATTTCAGATGTTTGACATCTGATGAACGTGTATTAAATGTTATGAAACAGGCTGAATTCTTTGGTTATAGCGGAGATAGAGTCAAAGGTTTGATTTTCTGTAGTCGTATTGACGAAGCAAAAGAGTTGTCTGTTAAGTTTAATGAAAAAGGCTGGAGAACGCTTGTGCTTAGCGGCAGTGATTCAGAAACAGTAAGAGCTGCAGCGATAGAACGTCTTGCTGGCGCTGAATCGGAAGATGCATTGGATTATATTATTTCTGTGGACATATTTTCAGAAGGTGTGGATGTTCCAGAAATAAATCAGGTCATTATGCTTCGCCCAACAGAATCTCCAATTATTTTTATCCAACAGTTGGGGCGTGGACTTAGAAAAGCAGATGATAAGGAATATGTAGTTGTGATTGATTTTATCGGAAACTATCGTAATAATTTTATGATCCCAATTGCACTTTCTGGAGATAGAAGTTACAACAAGGATAATATTCGGCGTTATGTAACGGAAGGTGGTCGTGTAATTCCAGGTGCAAGCACGATTCATTTTGATGAAATTTCTCGTAAGAGAATTTTCCAGGCAATCGATAATGCGAATTTTAGTGATGTTAAATTAATCCGAGAGAATTATACAAATCTGAAAAATAAATTGGGCCATATTCCAGCACTTGCAGATTTTGATAAATATGGCGAGATGGATGTACTGAGAATTTTTGATAATAATAGTCTGGGATCCTATTATAAATTTCTGGTGAAGTATGAAAAAGAGTACACAATCCGATTATCAAAAGATGAAGAATCTGTAATTGAATTTGTTTCTAAGAAGTTGGCGAGTGGAAAACGAATTCATGAGTTGGAAATGTTGAAGCGATTACTTAAATATCAGCATGGAATCATGGGTCTGTTAAAGAAAACATTGCAGGATAATTATAATTGTTCAATGGATGATAATTGCGCAGAAAATGTTGTAAACATGATGACAAATGTATTTCCAACAAGTGCTGCTAAGAAAACGTATTCTCAGTGTGTGTTTCTGGAAAAAGATGGTTCAGATTACAGAGTGTCTAAGTCGTTTGAGGAAATGTTGCAAAACGAGGATTTTTATCATATTTTAGAAGAACTTATAGATTTTGGTATTTCTCGATACAAAGAAAATTTCAGTATGAGATATCAAGATACAGATTTGGTTCTTTATCAGAAGTATACATATGAAGATGTTTGCCGTTTGTTAAATTGGGAAAGAAACGAAGTTCCATTGAATATCGGTGGTTACAAGTACGATAAGAAAACTAAGACATTCCCAGTATTTATTAATTATGATAAGCAAGAGAATATTAGTGATACTACAAAATATGAAGATCATTTTACAAGTTGCAATCGTTTAATTGCAATTTCGAAAAGTGGACGAAGTATTGAATCAGAAGATGTACAGAATTTCTTGAATGCAAAAGAACGTGGGATAGATGTACAGCTTTTTGTAAGAAAAAATAAAGATGATAAAATTTCAAAAGAGTTCTATTATCTTGGAAGAATGACTTCAACTGGATTTGTAAAAGAATTTATTATGCCAAATACTGACAAGACTGCGGTTGAAATTGAATGGGCATTGGATACACCGGTGCGAGAAGATATTTATGAATATATTGTAAATGGATGATGGAACGATAGGAGATAATATGAAAACAATTAGAGTAGTGGCAGCAATTATGATTGATAATGGAAAAGTGTTTGCAACTCAGCGTGGATACGGTGAATTCAAAGATGGTTGGGAGTTCCCAGGTGGAAAGATAGATGCTGGTGAAACACCAGAGGAAGCACTTGTTAGAGAGATAAAAGAGGAACTGGATACAGTAGTAGAAGTAAAAGAGTTATTAGATACAGTTGAATATGATTATCCAAATTTCCATTTATCTATGGATTGTTTTATTTGCAAGATTAAATTGGGTGATTTGGTGTTAAAAGAACATGAAGCTGCGGCATGGTTGACAAAAGAAACTCTGTATAGTGTGGATTGGTTACCGGCAGATCAAGGATTAATTCCACAGATTGAGCAACGCTTATGATTTAGATTTATTCTTCTTGCTTGTAAGACTGTGACTTAAGGAACCAAAGGTAGAACAGCTATTTTTCGAGGAACAGGGGACTTGGATTTTTTGAAATATTTCTACGCATAAAACACAAAATCTGGAGTATGGGGTTGTAAAGAGTGTAGTGGGAACTGATTTTTAAAGATTCGAAATGTGATGCACATTTTATTTAGGTTGGAAAGTTAGAGGGGATATTGGCCATGTTCTGGTCAATGATTTGATGAGAGGGTACGGGATATTTATCGAGAGTATGTTGGAAACAGCAGAAAGTGGAGTTGGAAATTTTTGAATTTGATTAGGAGAAAGCTATGTGGAAATATAACTTTGTTACAAGAGAGGAATTTGAAAAGGTTAAAGATAAAGTAGAGGATTTTATCATTATGCTTGGCGGCAAAGTATTTTCTGTTGAGTTACCTTATATACAAAAAGAAATATCATATTCAGGAGATTGTGTTGTGGAACATATTTCCACAAGACGAGTATTTGAATTCGAAGGCGAGTTTTACCGAGTATCGGAAATATGTTTTAATAAACCATTTATTGTTCTAGAGGTTGGGAACTATGAGGAATTAGTTAAAAATATTATGGAAGATGCAGATCCTTTTCCATATGATTTGCCAGACAATGAGCTGTTAAATGAGGTAAAATACTCATTAGAAATTGAACCATATCCCAAAGTATAATAGTTTTTGGATTGCCGTTACTCAGCCGCTCAAAGAATTTTGCTTATAGAGGCTATTTTAATTAATCACTTTGAACCTAAATATAATCAACAATATCAGCAGTCGCCACCCTCAAGTACGCTATTTTGTACGTCAAATTTTTTTAAAGCCCCGATATGAAAAATGCAAGTTTTGAACCGATTTTCGCCGTGAAAATACAAAAATCACGGAGGAAGCTATCATGAAGAATCAGAAAAAATGTATGCAGGTAGGAGACTATTTTGTCCAAGAAATTGTATTAAAGCCAGTGGAAGATAAGATTTTAAATAAGTATGGCAGAATGCGCAGAGCGTTTCTGCAGAAACAGAATCCGACACCGGATAAGGAAACAGACGCTATGGCATGGGTAAAACATATGAATCTGCTGAGAGAACACACCTAACAAGACTGAACAGACCACAGAGCGCATTTTTCGGCACAGACCAGTATGCTTATGAAGAACTGATAGCCGAGATGTGCTCTTGTTTTATGGGGACGGAACTAAAGATGGAAGCCATATCGGAACATATTGATAATCATAAGGCATATGTACAGTCTTGGATTGGAGCAATCCGTGAAAAACCGGAGACACTAATTAAGGCGATAAAGGATGCGCAGGCGGCAGCAAACTATATGGATTATAAGGCAGGGCTTATTACGGAAAAAGAGTATGAGAAGGCATGTGGAGCTGTGATGGAAGTGAAGCAGAAGGGCAGGGAAATGGAACGATAAATCGCACATTTGCACCCGCAAATCTCAACTTTTACAATAAAAGAAAAAGGCGGTGCAGCATATGTTTGGCAGAAAAAAGAAGAATAAAGTATATGTGGAATTAAATCCTGCAGAAGTGAAGCTTTTGATAAAAGCACGGATGAATTTCAGAAACAAGTGTATGGCACTCGGTAAACCAACGGAGGATATTAATGATCTTCTGTTGATGGTAATGAAATAAACGAGTGCTTCTGAGCCAGATTGAAAAAAACATTCCTTATGTTATCATTATCAGGGAAACAGAAATAAAAAAGAGAGATGATTATATGTATAAAGATCCTTTTAAAGAGTATATACGACAATCAGAACCGAATAAACGTGACAAAGGATATGCCTGGCATACAGCAATTGGTCTTCAGGCGGTTGACGGATTAAAAACATCAAAGTATTTGATAGATACTGCCATTAAAAATATTGAGGGCGATATTTCTATTGATGAGGCGCAGGAGCTTCTTAATAGCTATTACGAAGAAAATCCAAAGTCTGGAGATGATGAACGTACAGAAGAAGCGGATAAGGTAGCGGTTAGGATAGCAAAAATTCTTTCGGAAAAGGCATTTAGCTTTACTCCAAATGAATATATTTCCATTCATAAGAAATTATTTACTGGAATATATGGACACGCTGGAAAAATTAGAGATTACAATATTACAAAAAAAGAATGGGTACTTGATGGTGCAACAGTTCTTTATGGAAGCGCATCAGAACTTCGAGCTACTTTAGAGTATGATTTTTCGGAAGAAAAGAAATTCAGTTACAGAAATTTAACAATGGATGAAATTATTCATCATCTTGCAATATTCGTGTCAAGACTATGGCAGATTCATATATTCGGTGAAGGAAATACGAGAACAACGGCAGTTTTCTTTATTAAGTATCTGCGTACACTTGGTTTTGATGCGACGAATGATATTTTTGCAGAAAATGCCTGGTATTTTAGAAATGCACTTGTACGAGCTAACTATAACGATTTAAAAAATGGCATTCATGAAACAACGGAATACTTGGAAGTGTTTTTAAGAAATCTATTGTTAGACGAAAGAAATGAGCTTCATAATCAATCAATGCATATTAGTGGATCTTTCAATAAAAAAGTGGACATTGAAAGTGAGAAAGTGGACATTGAAAGTGTAAAAGTGGATATTCGAAATAAAATAATGAGTTTTTCGGATAGAATTTCGGAAAAAACAATAAATCACACAATTAACATTTTTTTGAAATGTGGAACAAAAGAATATTTTGGAAGAACTGTTATAGAAGAGATTACTGGTTTGAAAGCTTCAGGGGCATCTAAGTTGATAAAATTATTACTTGATAGTAATATAATTGTTCCTGTAAGTGGACATGGAAAGGGTAAATATCGCTTTTTATAAACTATTTCAGTCGATAAAAACAAAGATAAAACCAGCTGAAGAAATTTTTAAAGAAGTTGGACAAGAAATAAAATGGGTAGGTGCAAGTTCAATTGAAGCGACACACTTAAATTGGTATTTAACACAGATTATTGCTTCGCTTGATCATGAAGAGTATGAGTTTCAAATCCCAGCTGACAAATTAGAAGTTTTAAATAAAGAGAAATGGTTCTTAAAATATTCTAGAATATATTGTAATACTTGTGATTCGTATGAAACTCCTTATTGTACAGAATGCGGGGAAGAACTACAAATCAGGAATGGTGTTGTTATAGCTTGTAGTTGTGGGGCGCCGATAAAAATCAAATGTGCAGAAGGGCATAATACTTGTGAGATTGAAAATTGGTATGCACCAAAAGCAATGTTGACATCTATGATCAGCAAGAACATCTAGAAGGTATTCAAAGATTATTTCTTGAATTATAGCTTATGTATCGTCGGCGATAAAGGTTATATTGTGAATAATGCAGATAAAGTGCAAGCTGAAGTAGAAATACCTTTTGGTCAAATAGAATGTTTTAAGCATGATCCAATAGAAATGTCAGAAAGAGTAAGGACATATGCTGCTGGTATGAATGACAAATGTGGAATAGGAACCTGTTCATATCCTAAAATAGAGAAGTGTATTGAAAATTGTGATATGGTATGCCTGCCAAAAGTTTTTTACACGATTTTACCAGGATACCGTCCACAACCTCATAAAGGAATGGAATATGGAGATGTTTCTGCCGAAGTTAAAGTAAGAGAAAAATCATATGAATTGAAAGGTATTATTAAAAAGAATAGTGAAAATGATAAAAAAACAGTTACAGACGCAGAAAAAATCAGAAAACCATTGTTATCTACTTCTAGAGAGGGGCAAGAAATTATTCGCCAGTTTGTAGAGCCGGGAATGAGTGATGCACGTTGTCAAATTATTGCTGTGGTTGTTCCTCAGTATATAGACGCAGGATTTAAAGGCACATTAAGGCATTTGGCAAGATTATCTGGTAAAATGGTTACATTTATCGAATTGGATCAAGTGGCTGAATTGGTTGTAATAAACGAAAAAATAAATGTATCGTAGAGTGGATGTGTAAGAATGATTAACAAAAATACAACTATTGATTATTATAATGAAAACGCAAGGCAATTTGTTGAAACCACAGTAAATGTGGAATTCCATCATATGCAGAATCGTTTTTTAGACAAGTTGCAGAGTGGAACTTGTATCCTTGATTTCGGTTGTGGTTCTGGTCGTGATACAAAATACTTCTTGGAAGAAGGTTATCAAGTAGAAGCTATTGATGGTTCTGAAGAACTTTGCAGATTGGCAAGTGAACTTGCGGGTATTGATGTAAAGCATATGTATTTCCAGGAACTATCTGAGGTGGAAAAATACGATGGTATCTGGGCATGTTCATCTATTCTTCATCTCAATCATGCTGATTTAGAAGAAGTGATGAAAAAGATGGCACTTTCCGTGAAAACGCACGGAATTATGTATACTTCTTTTAAGTATGGTACATTTTCCGGCGAAAGAAACGGAAGATATTTTACAGACATGACGGAAGAAACTTTTGAAGCATTATTACAGAAGATTCCGGAACTGGAAATCGAAGAACAGTGGATTACTTCAGATGTTCGTCCGGGAAGAGGAGAAGAAAAATGGCTCAACCTAATTTTGAGGAAAAATTAGAAATCGAGAAACTTCATATTGAATCAACGGACGTTATGACCGGAGACCGAAACAAAAGTAGATTTTTGCTTTATCAACTGAAACTTAGTATGGCTCAGGCAAAGCAGATTGATATCATTGTGTCTTTCCTTATGGAATCCGGTGTAAGAATGCTCCTGAAAGATTTAAAGGCAGCGCTGGATCGTGGCGTCCAGATTCGCATCCTCACCGGAAATTATTTGGGAATAACACAACCATCAGCTCTGTTCCTTATCAAAAAGGAACTGGGTGATAAGGTGGAATTACGTTTTTATAATGATAAGGAACGTTCCTTTCATCCGAAATCATACATATTCCACTATGAGAACATGAGTGAAATTTATATTGGGTCATCCAATATTTCCAGAAGTGCGTTGACTTCTGGAATTGAATGGAATTATCGCTTCAATAGCAAACAGGATAGTCAGAACTTCAACTTATTTTATGAAACCTTTGTGGATTTGTTTGAAAATCATTCCTATGTGATTGATGATGCAGAGTTGACGAGATATTCCAAGAACTGGCATAAGCCAGCTCTTGCGAAAGACCTTGCAAAGTATGATCAGGAAGATTTGGATACAAAGGTTGAAATGTTATTCCAGCCAAGAGGTGCGCAGATTGAAGCACTTTGCGCATTGGAAAATAGTAGAGCGGAAGGTGCTGTACGTGGACTTGTTCACGCTGCAACCGGTGTGGGCAAGACTTATTTGGCAGCATTTGATTCTGCAAAGTATGAAAGGGTATTGTTTGTTGCCCATAGAGAAGAAATTCTGAAGCAAGCGGCCGAATCATTCAAGAATGTACGCCATTCAGACGATTATGGATTTTTCTATGGTAAACAAAAGGATACAGGAAAATCCGTTGTCTTTGCTTCTGTAGCAACTCTGGGCAGAAGTGAGTATTTGACAGAGGAGTATTTTGCTCCGGATTATTTCACGTACTTGGTGATTGATGAATTTCATCACGCAGTTACGGATCAGTACCAGAGAATTGTAAATTATTTTAAGCCACAGTTTATGCTGGGGCTTACTGCTACGCCGGAAAGAATGGATGGAAAATCCATTTATGAAATATGTGATTACAATGTTCCGTATGAAATCACTTTGAAAGAAGCAATTAACAAAGGCGCATTGGTTCCATTTCATTATTATGGCATTTACGACGAAACAGATTATTCGACTCTTCGATTGGTAAAAGGCCGATACGATGAGAAGGATTTGAATGATAAATATATCGGCAACGTTAAACGATATGATTTGATTTATAAATATTACAAGAAATATCGTTCCAAACGTGCTTTGGGCTTCTGCAGTTCAAGAAAACATGCAGAAGAAATGGCGAAGGAATTTTGCAAACGAGGTGTAAAATCTGTAGCTGTATATAGCAATGCCGATGGGGAATTTTCAGAAGAAAGAAACCAGGCAATAGAGAAATTAAAGAATCAGGAAATACAAGTTATTTTCTCAGTGGATATGTTCAATGAGGGCGTGGATATTTCATCTCTTGATATGGTCATGTTCTTGAGACCGACGGAATCACCAACGGTATTCTTACAACAGTTAGGGCGAGGCCTTCGTACATACAAGGGAAAAGAGTACGTAAATGTGCTTGATTTTATCGGGAACTATGAGAAAGCGGGAAGAGCTCCGTTTTTATTGAGTGGTGGAGCGCGTGCCGGAGCGCGTGCCGGTGAAAGAACAGCATACGATTATTATGAAATCGAATATCCGGATGACTGTATCGTAGATTTTGATATGCGACTAATTGATCTTTTCCGGGAAATGGACAAGAAGTCATTATCCATCAAGGAAAGAATTAAGCAGGAATATTATCGTGTAAAAGAACTGTTAGATGGAAAGGTTCCGACTCGTATGGAACTATTTACTAACATGGACGATGATATTTACGAATACTGTATGAAGCATGCCAAGGAGAATCCGTTCAAGAGATATATGGATTTTCTTTATGAAATACATGAACTATCAGAAGAAGAACTCCAGGTATATTCTGGAATTGGAAGAGAATTCTTGCAACTGATTGAAACGACCGACATGCAGAAAGTCTACAAGATGCCAATTTTGTCCGGATTCTACAATGAAGGTAATGTAAGACTTGCTGTTACAGATGATGAAGTGCTGGAAAGCTGGAAGGAATTCTTCAATCGTGGAACAAACTGGAAAGATTTTCCGAACGTGGTTTCCTATGAAGAATATCAGAAGATTACAGACAAGCAACATCTGAGCAAGGCAAAAAGTATGCCGATTAAGTTTTTAAAAGCTTCTGGGAAAGGATTCTTCGTGGATAAGGAAGGATATGCGTTGGCGATTCGAGAAGAACTGACTGATGTAATTAAGTCGGATGCTTTTAAGACACAGATGAAAGATATTATTGAATATCGTACGATGGAATATTATCGAAGACGGTATATGGAGAAATAATAGTTTAATGAGAGGAACAAAGAATGGATGTAAAAATTGATATACCGGAATGGCTGAAAATACCATTACATATTTTATTACCGGCGCTTTGGATTTTTGGCTGTCTAGTGTTATTTTTACCAGACACGATACTTGAAAAAATCAATATATTATCGTGGAGAAATGAAAATGGTTTCAGGATAGGAGTGGGATTCCTTATTGTAACCTGCTTGTTAATAATTTATGTTGTATATTTTGGTATAACACTCATTCGAAGTGTATTTTTGAATATTACAAGAAATAGAAGAACAATTAATAAAATAAGTCGAATGAATGACATGGAACAAGCAATTATTTTTCATATGTATAATAAGCCAGGCTACACTATGGAGTTGAATTATAATGATCCAATTACTAAAGGATTATTGGCAAGAAATTATATATATACGGGAAACAACCAGATAATTTCTATGGATGTGTTTACCAACGCACTTCCAATAAAAGCTACATTACAACCATTTGTGTATCAGGCAATAGATGCGATGAAGCCAAAAATGAAAAAAGAAATAAAAAAGCAGGAATCAAAAATAAAAAAGGAAACTAATGCTAGTAAAAAACCAAAATTAAACGAAGAAATAATTAATATGAAGAAGATGTTTGAGGATATTTTTGGAGAAATCTATGTTGGGGAAAGTGATTGATTGAGATATGAATATTCAAATATTTGGAACCAATAAATGTTTTGATACAAAGAAAGCAATGCGTTACTTCAAGGAACGCAACATCAAGTATCAATTCATTGATATGAAAGAAAAAGGATTGAGCAAAGGCGAATATAATAGTGTGAAGCAAGCAGTTGGTGGATTGGACAAGATGTTAAATCCTAACTGTAAAGATAAAGATGTGCTGGCACTGATTAAGTACATATCAGATGATGATAAAGATGAAAAGATTCTGGAGAATCAGAAAGTTTTATTGACTCCGATTGTACGAAATAGGAATCAGGCGACGGTTGGATATAAACCGGAAGTCTGGAAAGAGTGGAAATAAAATATTATTAAACAAGTATAAGATAGGAATTGGGGGCTCCTGATTCCTATTTTTACACATGGATAAAGGAGGTCATTCAAGTGGAATACAAGTTGCTGAATCTACGTAATCGTAAACGGTAAATAGTAGGTACCAAGATTTTTGCTAGTTTTCATGAGATAATTACTTTAAAAAATCTAAGGTTTTTTAGAGGAGGATAATCTCATGGATAAAACAACTCATAAAGTTCGGCGTGAACAATGGATAAATATCATCAAAGAATGTCTTGCCAGTGGAATGCCTAAAACGACTTGGTGTCGAGAGCATGGTATTTCAGATAAATCATTTTTTTACTGGCAACGAATTCTCCGAGAAGAAGCATGTCTCACTACATTAGAGAACACCTTAACACCTGCCGTCAAAAAGAATGCAGCTCCAACAACTACAGATTTTATTGAAATCAAAATGACTGACCAAGCAAGTATATCTGCTAATCCTTTTAAACCGGATGTTATTATCCGAAGAGGTTCTGTTTCAATTGAAATATCAAACACAGCTACGGAAGATCTTCTCAAAAAGGTTGGAGGTCTTCTCCATGCTTAATGATGCTGTTGGATTTGAAAAAATTTTTATTGCCACAGGATACACCGACTTACGACGTGGAATTGATGGTTTGGCATCAACTATTAAATTTCAGTTTGAATTGGATCCTTTTCAAAAACATGTCTTGTTCTTGTTTTGCGGAAAACGAACCGATCGAATTAAAGGGCTTGTTTGGGAAGGTGATGGATTTTTGCTTCTTTATAAAAGACTAAACATCGGTGGCTTTAGTTGGCCACGTACAAAGGAAGAGGCTATGGAGATTACACCAGAGCAATTTCAAATGTTGATGCAGGGATTGTCGATTGTTGCAAAACATCCGATCAAAGAACTGAAAAATCCGCCTAAAACCATGTAGCATTGTGCAATTCGTAGAAAATAAATTTTCTTTTTTTTACACGAAAAAACGCTAGATACGATTTTAAAAACTAGTTATTCACAACCAGAATACAGATGTAGGAATTCTTTTTATGAAAAACATCTTTGGTATAAATGTTGTGGATAACAGTCATAAATATCTCTGAAATTTGAGATATTTATGATTGTTATTCACCGTCAAAATGACGAATAACAAAAACGAGTGGATTCGCCAAAACTCCTGATTTCTGCTAAAATACTGCTAGAAAGAAAAGGGGTTCAGAACAATGGCATTTAAATTCACTGAAGAACAACTGAATACATTGGATAAGTCTTTCATTGTAAATTTATTCCTTCAACTTCAGGATCAGAATGATAAGCTGTCAGGCGAGATCCAGGATCTGAATAAAAAAATGGAAGTATTGATTGAGCAGATTACACTTGCTAATAAAAATAGATTTGGAAGAGCTTCTGAGAAAATGATGGATACTTCACAAATCTGTTTTATGGAAGTTGATGGAACCATTGTTTTCTTCAATGAAGCAGAAACTGTGTCTGATCTGGATGCAGAGGAACCGGATACTTTAGAAAGTAAACCAGTACGAAAACCAAAAGCAGTCGGTAAAAAAGATGCTGATATCAAAGGTCTTCCTGTTAATGTCATTAATCATTACATGACAGAAGAAGAATTAACAGAGGAATTCGGAGAAAACGGATGGAAACAGCTTCCAGATGCAATCTCTAAGAGATATCGTTTTATTCCAGCAAAGGTAGAAATCGACGAACATCATGTCGGCGTTTATGCAAGCAAAAAAGATGGTCGTATTCTAAAAGCAGATCATCCAAAGGCTTTGTTACATGGTAGTTTGGTATCTCCTACGATTGCAGCTGCAATTATAAATGGTAAGTATGTAAATGCAATCCCTTTATATCGTTTAGAGCAAGAATTCTCCCGCTATGGATTGACCATCACACGTCAAAACATGGCTAATTGGATGATACGATTAGGAGAAAGCTATTTAGCAGTTCTTTATGATTATCTCCATCAAAAGATTTATGATTATCATGTAATCCAAGCAGATGAAACGCCAGTTTTAGTCAATCGTGACGGACGCTCCGCTGGATCAAAAAGCTACATGTGGGTATATCGTTCTGGACATCTTTATGCGGATAAACAGATTGTTTTATACGGTTATCATAAAACTCGCAACAGCTCACATCCACGAGAATTCCTTCGAGATTATTCCGGTATCTGTGTAACGGACGGATATCAGGTCTATCACACGATTGAAAAGGAACGTGAGGATCTACGGATTGCAGGATGCTGGGTTCATGCTAGAAGGAAGTTCGATGAAGCACTCGCCGTAATTCCAAAAGCTCATCAGAATAAATCCGATGCTTTTCTGGTAATCAAACAGATTCAGGCGATATATCGAGAAGAAGGTAAATTGAGTCAATTATCTTCTGAAGAAAGACTTATGCAGCGACAACTGGTTATAAAACCATTAGTTGATGCCTTGTTTGTGTACCTCAAAAAGATGGAACCAACCGTGCCAGCAAGTGGACAACTTCGGAAGGCCTATACATATATCTTAAACCAAGAAAAGTATTTACGTGTTTTTCTTGAAGATGGAGAAGTTCCAATTGATAATAATGCTAGTGAACGAGCAATCCGTGGATTTTGCATCGGTAAGAATTATGTGCCGAACTTAGTTATGTGCTCATAGAGTCTAATCAAGCATATTTATA
>OBUZ01000678.1_pt1 | contig 15759 bp, 15 predicted proteins | sample 1494961 | NCBI WGS metagenome assembly OBUZ01 (sample SAMEA2579939, study PRJEB22360) | human gut metagenome | biome: human gut; feature: human-associated habitat; material: faeces | place: Denmark | collected 2008/2010
CGGATATGACTGGTGGCTGGGCGCCAATGCCCTGGAGGCTACCTCCAGACCGTACGATACCCTTGTATATGACAATGAGAACCGGCCGGTGAAGCTGCCGGGGCACCGAATTGATGCCCTGACGGATGCCGCGGTCCGCTACATCGATGGCCATCAGGACCAGGATAAGCCGTTCTTCCTATTCCTGTCCTTTTTGGAGCCTCATTTCCAAAATTGTTTCGACGATTTTTCAGCCCCTCACAGCGGGGCTCCCATCAATCCGCTTTATATGCCGCCGGATTTAGGCGCGCTCGGCGGCACGTCATGGCAGCACCTGGGCGGATACTACGGTATGGTGAAACGGCTGGATGAGGCCTTCGGACGAATCCGGGATGCACTGGAAAGCCTTCATATGACGGAGGACACCATCCTGTTGTTCACCAGCGATCACGGATGCCATTTCAAGACGCGGAATGCGGAATATAAGCGTTCCTGCCATGAAAGCTCTGTCCGCATTCCAATGGCATTTTACGGACCGGGATTTACAGGGGGCGGTAATGTTGCGGAGATTGTCAGCCTGATCGATGTTGCACCGACCCTTCTCGACGCATGCGGGATTCCGGTTCCGGAGGATATGCAGGGGCACTCCCTCATGCCTCTGCTGGGCGGAAAGAAAGCTCCGTGGCCGAAGGAGGCGCTCATCCAGATCAGCGAGGCGGAGGTCGGCCGGGCCATCAGGACGAAACGGTGGAAGTATTCGGTTCAGGCCACTGACCGGGATCCGGTTTTAGACCAGGGAAGCGGCGTGTACACCGAGATGTATCTCTACGACCTGGAACACGATCCTTATGAACTCCATAATCTGATTCATTCCAGGGCCCACCAGGGGGTATGCCTCGCGCTGGGGGAGAAATTGGTCAAGCTTATGAAGGAGGCGGGAGAAGGAGAGGCTGTGATTCTGCCGCAGGAGAAGGAGAAGATTGGACAGCTGGCCGTGTTTGACGGGGAAGAGCTGTTATAGAAAATAAGATTGTGTGAGTGCTTAGAAAGACATGCAGATTATGAAAATCTGTATGTCTTTTTAAGCATTCCTTACAAATGTTATTTATTTAATGTTTTTTAGTTTGATTGCAGTTTTAGGATTAGTATGGTATACTGATTTTACCAATAACGGAGGTAAAAATTAAATGAATATAGATTTATTAAAAACTCAACAATATCTCGATTGGTTCAAAAACAAACTATACTTAAACGCGGTTGCGCTGTCATCTGGAAAACGTACCGTTTTCCGTGGTCAGGTCTATCAATGCAATTTAGGTCTTGGTGTTGGAAGTGAGGAAAGTAAAAACCGTCCTTGTGTAGTTCTGCAATATAATTCTGCAAACAAGACCTCTCCCAATACCGTGGTGGCTCCCATTACCCATACAGCCTCAACACTTCCTATTGTTGTCCCAATTGCAGACAAGCTGGATCATAACGGAAATGTTATTCTTGATGGAAATGTACTTCTCGGAAATATTGTATGTGTTAGCAAAGCTCGTCTTGGTAATTATATTACAGATCTCACGTCCAATGAAATGAAGCAGGTCGATACCGCCATATCATTATCTTTAGATATTCATCACTATTACCAAACATTACAAAACATTTATAAAGACAAGCTTCAATACATAGAAAAGCTAAAAACGACACGCGATATACTTCAAAAGGAGCTTATTGACCTAAAAGGGCAATTAAACAGCTATCATGATCTGCTTACAAAATATCATCTTTCCGATATTCAGTCTCTGGAAAGTTTTTTAGAAAAACATTCAAAAGGTGAGTAGACAAAACGCATTTAACATGTTAGTATATAAATACAAGCAAGTTACTCACGGGTGGAGTAATTATAATTTTTTTCAAGCAGGGAACTACGAGTGAGTTCCCTATATTTTTAGCAATGAATATTTTTTGCATTTCTACATAAGAATACTATTACAATACTCTCCGGACGGGTGCTGGGGAATCTATTGTACCAAGCAAGGGAGCCACGAGTGGGCTCCCATTTTAATACTTCTTTACTGATCAAGAATAGACATAGTCTGTATGTTTTATATATATATTTTCTTTCATAATAACTGAACCGTCAAAAGTTATTTTCCCTAAGAAACCCTCTGATCAGTGTAGCTTAAAGGCTCCATCTGTTTCTGTTTAATTTGGATAAGTCTGGTTGTTGCATCATAAACCTGATAAACGAGTTGGTCCGTTTACGGAAGGAACAGAAGATGACGCAGATGGATTTAGCAAAAGCCACAGGAAATAAGCAGCAGGTTATATCAAGAATAGAAAAGCGGGAAAATAGTCTAACATTGAAAACTTTCTGCGGTTTACTGAATACGCCTGGATATGATCTGCAAATTGTGAAACGTGGTAAAGTATAAGGTCTGAAGCAGCTGTCAATAGACATACCGATTATGATTGAAATCAAAGGATTTCCATAGTCTGTATGTCTTTTTTTATATAAATCACTTTTGTGATAAGCAATATGCATATAAGAAAAAACGAAGAAGAATAAAATTTAAACATATTTTACAAATATATCTTGACATCCATGCCACAATCGTATATCATATAAATACATCATATAACGTTATATAACAACATATAATAATATCGAGTGGAGGATTCATTATGAGACAAGAGCACATCGACCAGATTAACACAGCAGTGGCAGCAGTGGCGGCCAAGGAAGTCATTAATCATTTTTACTTTGTAGCGTGTGGAGGTTCCCAGGCTTTCATGATGCCGGCACAGTACACCTTTGACCGTGAGATTTCAATTCCGGCCAGCATCTACTCTTCCAACGAATTTGTTCACAGAGCTCCAAAGGCATTGGGACCGGATTCCGTAGTCATCACCTGTTCCCATTCAGGCAATACTCCTGAGACCGTAAAGGCAACGGAGGTTGCCAGAGAAAAAGGTGCGCTGACTATCGCCTTATCTCACTTAGAGGATTCTCCATTATGGAACGCAGCCGAATATCCGATTCACTATGACTGGGGAAAAGAGGCGGATGCAAGCGATTTGAACAAGGCTGTGTTATACTATCTGATGTTCAGCATTTTAAACGCAGTCAATCCATGTGAGAAGTATGAGAAGGGCATCGCTTCTGTAGCGAATTTAAATGACGCGATCGAGAAGGCGAAAGCTCAGTATGCGGACACCGTTAAGGAGTGGGGCAGCAAGTACAAGAGAGAGCAGATGATCTACACCATGGGCAGCGGCGCCTGCTACGGCGAGGCATACTCCTTTGCCATCTGCCTGCTGATGGAGATGCAGTGGATTCATTCCCACGCGATCCATTCCGGCGAATATTTCCATGGACCATTTGAAGTGACTGATTTTGATGTTCCGTTCATCATCATCGAGGGCATCGGCGCAACGAGGCCGCTCGATGAGAGAGCTTACAATTTCTGCCAGAAGTATTCCGATAAGATTATGCTGGTAGATGCGGAAACCTTTGATATGACAGGCATTGACGAGGAAGTGAGAGAGTACTTTGCTCCGCTTCTGGCCGGGGCGGTACTTCGTTCTCTGGCAGATGCATTTGCATATGAGAGAGGTCATGACTTAAGTGTGCGCCGCTATATGTGGAGAATGGAATATTAATCTGAACCTTGAAAGAATAAGAGAGAGCGACGGAGTTTTAGCAGGAAGGCTGGAATTCCGTCGTTTTTAGAAAAGAACGAGGAGGATATCATATGAAGAAAAGTATTAAGAAAATCATGGCACTTGCACTGGCTCTTACCATGGGACTGTCGCTGACCGCATGCGGCGGGGCAAAGGATGGCGGGGATGCCAAGGCAACCGCAGCGCCGGAGAGTAAGGCGGCGGATACCACTGCGGCAGGCGGCGAAGCGAAGGCAGAAGAGGGTTCCGGAGAGAAGGTAGTGATTAACTTCTTCCACCGCTGGCCCAACGACCCGAAGAATTCCATGTTCCAGGAACTGATCCAGGAATACATGGCCGAGAATCCAAACGTCACGATCAACATGGACTGCATCTTAAACGATCAGTACAAAGAGAAAATCCGTATGGTCGTTGCGACAGACGAAGTTCCGGATATCTTCTCTTCCTGGTCGGGGACCTTTGCAAAAGAAATGATTGACTCCGGCAATGTCATGGAGCTGAACGACATCTATGACGGTGACACCGAGTGGTCCTCCAAGATCGCCAGCGCCAGCGTCGATGGCTTTACCTTTGAAGGAAAGATCTATGGGGTTCCGTGGTCACAGGATGGCAAGGCTTTCTATTATAATAAGAAGATATTCGCAGAAAACAACCTGGAAGTGCCGAAGACATGGAATGAATTTATCGCGGCGCTGGACACTCTAAAGGCAGCCGGTTATGAGACACCGGTGGTTGAGGGATTATCCGATAACTGGGCGATTCTTCACTATCTGGGAACCATGAATCAGAGAATGGTAGATCCGGCTGTGATCGCGAAGGATTACGATGCGGCGACTGGTGAATTTACAGATCCGGCCTACGTGGAGGTGCTTGAAAAATGGAAACAGCTCACCTCCTACATGGGAGATACCTGCGTAGCCATCGATCATGAAACGGCCAGAAATACATACTTTGCAACCGGAGAGGCTCCGATTATGTATTTACAGTTCGCAGAGATCACCATGCTTGAAAAGGTCATTCCGGAAGGCTTTGAATACGGCTTCTTCAATTTCCCGGCTTTCGAAGATGGAAAAGGCGATCCGGAAGGACTGACCGGCGCACCGGAGGGATTTATGATCAGCAACAAGGCTAAGAATCCGGAAGAGTGTGTGAAGTTCTTAAAGTGGCTGGTCAGCAAGAAGGGCGGAGAAGCTCTGACAACAAAGAGCGGAGAGATCTCCAGCGTAGCGGGTGCAGTGGATGAAACCAATGCCCTCCCGGCACAGCTGGAGGCGATGGAGATTATCAAGTCCGCATCCACGCTGGTACCGTGGTTTGACAATGCCTGCGACGCGTCCGTTTATACCGTATACGGCCAGGGGGCACAGGCGATTGCTACAGGCGACGAGACTCCGGAAAGTGTTATGGAACAGGTAAAGGAGGCTGCGGCTGCCTTACATTAATAAAAGGTAACGGTTCAGGACATCGTATGTTCTGGACCGTTACAATAAATGGGATGGATCATAACATTCCGCCGAATGCATATGAGGGGGGACTATCCGCTTGAAAAGAGAGAAAAAAAGAAATTTACAGGCATTGGCATTTGCCATACCAGCTATTCTGATTCTGGGAATATTCGTATATTTTCCGCTGATTAAAAATTTTATATACAGTTTTCAGTCCTTTACCCTGTCTTCCACAACGAAGGAATGGGTGGGGCTGGATAACTACAGGCATCTGCTTTCCGATAAGACCATTTTGGTCTCTCTGAAAAACAACGTCCTTTATGCTGTCATCTCTATTGTCATTCAGGTGGGATTCGGACTCGTGCTGGCGGCGGTACTGGAGGACATCGCATTCCATAAGTTTGCCCCGACGCTGCGCAGTATCTATTTTATCCCTACCGTGATATCCATGACCGTCGTATGTCTGCTGTTTGATTTTGTATACAACCCACAGATGGGTCTGTTAAACAGCTTTCTGGAGCTGGTCGGGCTTGACGGCTTAACGAGGGTATGGCTGGGAAGCAAGAAGACAGCGATGTATGCGGTGATTGCGGTTTCTCAGTGGCAGAGTACCGGGTATGTTGCCATGCTGTTCATTGTGGCCATCCAGAAGATCCCCCGGGATTTATATGAGGCGGCAGAGGTGGACGGTGCCGGAAAGCTGAAACGCTTTTTCTACATAACGGTGCCGCAGGTGCGCCAGATGTTCTTTGTTACCATGATTTTAACGGTTGTCGGTGCATTTACCGTATTCAACGAACCGTATATCTTAACCGGAGGCGGGCCGGGAACGGCGACCATGGTGCTGTCGCTTCATATGTACCAGACTGGTTTCGTTAAGAACAATATGGGATACGCATCCACGATCGCCATGCTGATTTTTGTCATAACGGCAATTTTATCTTCCGTACAGTTCGCAAGCTTCGGAACGGAAAAGGAGGATCGCTGATGGAGAAGGTGAAAGTAAAAAAGAGAAGAGTATACGGACCCGGAGAGATCCTTTGGCTGGCCATTTTATTTCTCCTGGCCGCCCTGATTTTGTATCCGCTGTTCTGGATTCTGATGTCGTCCTTTAAGGACTACAACGGCATTTACGGCGATGTGTGGGGGCTTCCCGATATCTGGCATGTGGAAAATTATATGACAGCCTGGAACCGGGGGATTTCCCAGTATTTCCTCAACAGCCTGATTGTAACGATATGTACGCTGGCTGGTGTGGTCTTTGCATCGACCTTTTCCGCATTTGGAATCTGCCAGATGAAGGGCAGACTGGGAAATTTCGTATTTCTCTTCTGTCTCTGCGGCCTGCTGCTGTCACCGCAGGTCTGCCTGCTTCCGCTGTTCATGCTGCTGAAGAGCCTGAAGCTTAAGAACACGCTGTTCGCCATGATACTGCCTTACATCGCGTTCCGGCTTCCGGTATCGATCATGCTGATCCGGTCATTTTTCGTTGGAATCTCCAGGGAGCTGGAGGAGGCGGCCACCATCGACGGGGCCACGCTGATGCAGATTTACGGACACATATACTTACCGCTGTCCAAACCGATCATCTCAACGGTCATCATCATGACAGCGTATTACGCGTGGAACGAGTTCGTATTTGCCACGATCTTTGTGGACAGCTCGAAGCTTCGCACCATTCCGGTAGGACTGATGGTGTTCCGTGACGGACTCATGACGGAATGGGGCGTCGTATTAGCAGGTATGGTCATCTCCTGTCTTCCAATTATCGTTCTCTTCCTGCTGATGCAGAAGAGCTTTGTAAGGGGCATGACCGCCGGTGCAGTGAAAGGATAAAGGAAATGAAGTTAATTGCAATTGGAGATAATGTAACGGACTGCTATATGGATGAGGGCGTCTATTTTCCAGGGGGCAATGCCGTCAATGTAGCGGTAAACTGTAAGAGAAATGGTGCAGAGCGCGTTAATTATATCGGTGTATTTGGGGATGATGAGCGGGCGGATTACATCAGGGAGTGTTTGACAAAAGAGGGCGTGACCTTCGACCGGTCGAGAAAGGTGTACGCCCACACGGCACAGCCGCGGGTATACCTAAAAGACGGAGACCGTGTCTTCGCCGCGGGGCCGCGTGACAGCTGCCAGCACTTGTTTGCCATGAAAATTGTGCCGGAGGACATGGAGATTATCAAAGAGTATGATATCTGCCATTCCAGCTGTTACTCTAATCTGGAGTATGAGCTTCCGACGTTAAAGGACATATGTGAAGTATCCTTCGATTTCTCCGATAAGCGGGATGAGGCGTATTTAGAGCGGACGTGTCCGTATCTGACGTATGCATTTTTCTCAGGCTCCGACCTGGAGGAGGACGCATGTATCGCCCTGATGAGGAAGGTTCATGAACTGGGGACCAAAATCGTGGGAGTTACGAGAGGCCATAAGGGAGCCGTCTTCTATGACGGAGAACGGGTCTGGCACCAGGGGATTAAGAAGGTGGACGCCATCGATACCATGGGGGCGGGAGACAGTTTTATCGCGGGATTTTTAACCGCGTACGGAGACGGGAAAGGAATGGAGGAGGCACTTGACTATGCCGCCGACCGTTCCGCCGTCACATGCATGATTCGGGGAGGCTTCGGCTACCCTCATAAAATGGAATAAAAATGCAGATTAAATCCGCTTCCCCGGGCTCTCAGGGAAGCGGGTTTTCGGGTTAAAAAGGTTGCCTTGACCGATTTTGTGAGATATAATTGTAAATGGGCATTAAGGATGAAGAAGAGGACAGGAGACGCAGATATGCTAAATCAGAATGCATTGACTCCGTTATATGAGCAGCTTAAGAACGCAATTAAAGATGATATACACGCACAGATCTACAGGCCGGGAGACCGGATGCCGAGTGAGGCAGAGCTGGAAGAAAAGTATCAGGTGAGCAGGATTACGGTTCGCAGAGCGGTGAAGGAGTTATGCGAGGAAGAGATTCTGGTCCGGAAGCAGGGAAAAGGGACATTTGTACTGAGTACCGGAGTGCAGAGCCGGATCGACCAGCTGGCCGGATTTCATGATTCCATGGAGAGCCAGGGAAGAACGGTTCGGACGGAGATACTGGAGAAATCCATTATTTTCGTGAAGCCATCCTATGCGAATGACCTGCAGATCTCGGTGGATGACAAGGTGGTGTATTTAAAGCGTGTCATGTACGCGGACGATATCCCCATGATGCTGGATATGTGCTACATTCCGCTTAAGCGCTTCCCGGGGATATTTGAGAAAATGGAAGGCAACGTCTCGGTATTTCAGCTACTGCGACAGGAGTATCACGCAAAACTGGACCGCTACTACAAGGTGCTCAAGGTGAGAAAGGCCTCCAGGGAATTCTCTGAACATTTGAAATGTGGATTGGGTGATCCGCTGTTCGATATTTTCAAGATCACCTACAACGAGGAGGGCGTGGCCCAGCATATTTCCATCAGTATTTTAAAGGGGGAGAATACCTCCTATGTAATTTCTAACAGCGAGAATGACCAGATGACCCATAGTGGGATCAGCTGGCGGGTGTAAAGGAGAAGTCTTATGGCACAGGGGAATGTTGTTTTCACACCGGAGGATCATCTGATTCTCGAATCCTACAAAACCGTGGTGGAGGGGCTTGCTGAGTATCTGGGAGACGGATACGAGCTTGTACTTCACAGTCTGGAAAATCTGGACAGCTCTGTTATCAAGATTATCAACGGACACTACACCGGAAGGACGGAGGGAGCCCCGGTGACGGACCTGGCGCTGACCATGCTGAACCGGATTCAGACGGAAGGGCTGTCCGGCCATATTTCCTACTATACCCACAACAAGAAGGGCGAACCGCTGAAATCCTCCACGATTACCATCGAGGGGACAAATGGGAAGGTCATCGGCCTGCTCTGCATTAATTTTTACTTAAACACATCGGTCGAGACCTTTGTATCCGGTTTTCTCCCAAGGGCTGCGGACAACAGCTTTGAAAGCGAAAACTACGCGGACAATCCCCAGGAACTGGTGAACCGTGCCGTCACCGCGGCACAGGCCAAAGTGGAGGCGGATCAGTCCATACTCCCATCGCTGAAGAAGCGGGAAGTGATCGCTCAGCTGGAAGAGCAGGGGATCTTCCAGTTTAAGGAAAGCGTGCCTCTGGTTGCTGATATTCTGGGGCTTTCCAGAAATACAGTCTATCTTCACTTACGGAATTTAAGAAAAACTGAATATAATTAATAAAAATTATTTTATTGATTCTTGGATTGACTAAAATATATTTTAGTGATATAGTATTAGTACAGCCAAGGGTGGTATTGACGTAACTTTCAATACCACCCTTTCGTGCATTTTAGAGGAAAGAAGGATGGGAAATGGAAAAAGTAGCGACAGCAGCAGCACCGGCAGCGATCGGACCGTATTCACAGGCGATAACTGCGAATGGATTTGTGTTTACATCGGGGCAGATTCCGCTTGATCCGGCGACCGGAGCGGTGGTGGAAGGGGGGATTACAGAGCAGGCCCGCCAGTCCATGAAGAATGTAAAGGCAGTGCTCGAGGCGGCGGGGGCCGACTTAACCACTGTGGCAAAGACCACATGCTTCCTGGCGGATATGGGAGACTTCGCGGCATTTAATGAAGTGTACGCCGGCTATTTTACGGGGAATCCGGCGAGGAGCTGTGTGGCGGTAAAGGACCTGCCAAAGGGCGTGTTGTGTGAGGTGGAAGCAGTAGCGATTGTAAAATCATAGGAGGGATGTTACATGGACGTAAAAAGGAGAATGAATGATCGTTTCAAAGACCTGGAGGGCGGATTGTTTTCAGCGGTGACCAAGGCCGATGTCGGAGAGGGCGTGGGAAACTTCCTTGCGGCAGGCGGCGCAAACATGGCGTGGGCGGATCCGTTTTATCCGGATCCATCGGTACCGGAATCGGCAAAAAAGGCTATGATGGAAGCGCTGGAGAGCGGAACCGTCAGCCATTATGTGATGCCGATCGGGGACCTGGCATTAAGAAAGGCGCTGGCGGAGAAGATCAGCAGGAGAACGGGACTCCCCATCGATCCGAGCCGTAATGTGATCGTGAGCCCGGGATCGGACAGCGGCCTTCTGTTTTCCATGATGCCGTTTATCGAGGAAGGGGATGAAATTATGATCCCTGATCCCAGCTATCCCAGCAACTTTTTAAATGCAAAGCTTCTGGGCGCGAAGGCGGTTCCGGTGCCTCTCTATGAGGAGGACGGATATCAGCCCAGAATGGAAGAGTTTGAAAAGAGGCTGACGCCGAAGACGAAGATGGTGCTGATCAGCCATCCCAACAATCCGACGACGACCGTGTTCCGGAAGGAGAAGCTGGAGGAACTGGCGGCGTTTATCGTTAAGAATAATCTGATTCTGGTATCCGACCAGGCGTTTGAAGATCATATTTACGATGGAATCGAGTTCGTGGCGCCGTGCACGCTGCCCGGAATGTGGGAGAGGACATTGACGGTCTGCTCCATTTCCAAGGGACTGGGACTGTCCGGATTCCGGATTGGATATATTTACGCGGATGATCATATCATGGATGTGCTTTACGGCGCGGCCGTCAACGTGCTGGGGGCTTCCAATACCCTGGCCAGCATCGGAGCGGTGGCCGCGGTAAGGGACGAGGCATTTTTAAAGAGCAACTATGAGCGCCTGCTTCGCCGCAGGGACTTAGCGTATGAGATTCTGTCAGAGATTCCGGGTGTGACGATGAAGCCAAGTGAGAGCGGAATCTTAAGCTGGCTGAACGTGAGCGCGCTGGGGACCAGTGGCGAGGTGGCGGACTACATAAGGGATCACGCCAACATTATGGTCAATCAGGGAACGCCGTATGGTGCACAAGGGGAAGGGCACATACGGATTGTAACAGCCTGTTTTGCCGATGATGAGGAAGCGGCGGGACGTTTCCGTGATATCAAAAGGGCGCTGACAGAACTTGCAAAGGAAAAGGGGATCTGCTAAAAGGGGGAAGCAGTTATGGGTGAGACAAATGCAAATACAAAAGAGAACTTGAAATTTCGCGGCGGTATTTTTATGTCGCTGGTTCCAGTCGCTATATTTTTTGGTTTCTGTGTCGTTTTATTTGTTATTTTCAAGGCATTTAATATGGAAGCGCTGGCCATGGGGGGATTCGTGGCATTGCTGGTCGGCGGAGTGTTCTGCACCAGTTATACGAAATTCTGGGATGCGGCAATTAAGGGCATCTCTTCGATCACAAGCGTTTCTGTTATCGTTATTTTCTTCGTTATCGGTATGTTCAGCGCGTTGATGAAGGCCAGTGGCCTGTCGGGCGGTTTCGTGTGGCTGGCCAATACCATAGGTATGAACGGCGGACTGTTCGTGGCATTTACCTTCTTTGCTACCTGTGTGGTATCGACTGCGACAGGCAGCTCGATCGGAACCATGTTTACCGCGTTCCCTATTTTCTTCCCGGCGGGAGTGGTGCTGGGGGGCAGCCCCATGTTTATGGCGGGGGGGGGGGGGGTGCTTGCCGCCAGCAGCGCTGGCGACCCCGTTTTTTTGGGGGGGAGCCATTGTATCGGGTGCGATTTTTGGTGACAATCTGGCGCCGATCAGTGACACGACCATCGCGTCGTCATCGACACAGCAGTTTAAGGACGGCCATCCGGCCGATGTAGGCGGTGTGGTAAGCAGCCGGTTAAAATATTCCGCAGTGGCGGCCTTGATCAGCGTAGTGCTGTTCGCAGTGCTGGGCGGTATGGGCGGAACGTATCAGGGAGGTACCATCGAGGCGGCGGCAAGCCCTGTCAGCCTGATCATGCTGATTCCGGTTATTATCATGCTGATCGTGGCGACTAAGAGCCGCAACATCTTCGCGGGAATCGGAGTCGGACTTCTGCTGGGATTGATCGTGGGTCTGGCAGCAGGACTGTTCACCTTCCAGGACGTATTTGCCAATGATCCGGCCAATAATGCCGCGGTTGGCTTCCTGATCAGCGGTGTGCAGGGAATGCTGGGAACCGTGGGTCTGGTTATCGCGGTATTCGGAATTATGGGCGTGCTGACGGAAGCCGGTATGCTGGATTATATGGTGGAGGCCATCTTAAACAGCAAGGCGGCTACGACTCCGAGGGGCGCCGAGCTCATTTGTATGCTGGGGATCAGCCTCTGTACCATTATCTTCGGCGGTGTTACGAGCGCTTCGATCCTGACGTTCGGGCCGGTGCTTAATAAGGTGGGAAGTGCGAAGAATATCCATCCTTACAGAAGAGCAAACCTGCTTGACGGAACGGCCAACAGTATTCCGGCGATTATTCCGTTCATGAGCGTGTTTGTATTTATTGGAGCGGCTCTGACCGGCTTATCACCGATGGTTGTGGCCGGAGGTACGATTTATGCGTTTGCATTGTTTGGAGTGTTCTTATTCGCGGTGATTACCGGATGGGGACGGACGATGGAGACGGAGAGTGGCGGAAAGAAGTAGAATTGTATTCTTGAGAGAGTTACCATAAGTCCGTAAATACTGGAATATCCCGTATTTACGGACTTTTTTAACTAAATATATCTTTAGAATATTTCTGCCCCCAACTTGATGTTGGCAAACTTCTGATTTAATGAAGCCATATATGTGCTCTGAATAAGGCTGGCCGGGAGAGTAACGCCATTCCATTCCAAATCTTTAGTTGCACAGCCATCTGATATCAGTGTAATCTCATAGCTATAATCTTTGGCAGCTCTTATCGTTGTGTCAATACACATATGTGTCATCATTCCACAAACAACCAGTTCTGTGATCTCATTCTCTACCAGTTTGTTTTGCAAATTTGTTTCATAAAAACTATTTGGCTCATGCTTAACAATAACCGTTTCTGTATCCAGTGGTTTAATATCATGATGAATTTGTACACCATCTGTATTTGGATTAAAAAATGTTCCCTGTAAAGACTCATGACGAATGTAAATAACCGGCAGATTCTGCTTCCTGAATTTTTTTAATAAATCTTTTATTGTATTCAATGCTGCCTCTGGTTTATACAACGGGCATTTTCCATTAGGAAAATAATCATTTTGCACATCGATAATAAGTAAAGCTTTTTTCATAGTCTTATATCCTTTCCTGATTCTAATGAAATGATATCGGATAATAGCTTCTATGTAAATTACTTACTTTTTCGTACGTATGGCAGGGTTTCATAACAAATTCCTTTTTCATCAAGGATTTCTGTCATACCATGCCCGACCATGTAGTCTATACCAATTTCCTGCATTATTTTAATTGCGGACAGCATCTTTTCCCCCTGTCCGGTTAAAAAATATTCCACTTTTAGAGGATATCCATCATACGTTTTTTTATCAATTAATCCAAAGTGTTTCAATTCACGCAGTTGCTCCAAAAGCATTTTTTGGGTAATTCCGGCTATACTGTGATGGAGTTCAGAAAAAGAACATTTTCCATTTCTAAGTTGAAAAATAATAATCGTTTTCCATTTTCCCTTTATCATATCATGAACAAGCTCTAAGGGGCATGTGTAGCTTTCTCTAAGTTTCATTTCATCATCTCCTGTGTGTGATATTTTACATTAATAGGTCTATCTTTCAAAAACAGGGTATGGAACGACTATATTCCATACCCTGTTTTTTCGCTTTTTTCTGTTATGGGATAATCCCTTACGATTTCTCGATTCTCTCCGCCAGAAACTGTTTCGCATCTTCCCCAGGCATCGGCTTTGCATAGTAATACCCCTGAATCCAGTCGCAGCAGCATTCCTCGGCGAAAGCCCTCTGTTCGTCCGTCTCCACACCTTCCGACACGACCCGCATGCCCAGTTCGTGAACGGAGCGGGACAGGCTCTTCATCATGATGGCTGTTTTCTGGTCCTTCTGAGCCGCCCACAGCAGGCTCTTGTCCAGTTTGATCACATCCACATCCATGCTCAGCACAGAGACGAGGTTGCAGTAGCCGGTTCCAAAGTCGTCCAGACTGACTTCCACGCCCTTTGCGTGCATCAGATCGATAAATTCTTCCAGCTCCTGGCGGCTTTCCGCGAGAACGCTCTCTGTGATCTCGATCTTGATCATCCGGTAGGGAATCCCGTGGCTTTCGATGATGGAGATCACCTTTTCCGCCGGATTATGCTGCGAAAACTGTACGCCGGAGAAATTGACGGTGACGCTTTCCAGCATCGTGATTCCGCTGTCTAAAAGGTCGTGTACGAAGCGGCAGACCGTATCCAGCACATAGTATGTAATATCCACGATCAGTCCGGTCTCCTCGGCTATGGGAATAAATTCCGAGGGATATAAGGGACCGAGCGGGGTGGAAGGCAGGCGCAGAAGCGATTCCGCCAGGGTAAAGCACTGCTTCTCCACAGACCAGATGGGCTGGTAATACACTTGAAAACCGCCCTGGGTCAGGGCATCCTTCAGGACATCAATCACCTTAAAACGCCGTTTGACATGGTCCAGCATACCTGGGCCGCAGTAGCAGATGTTGCCGTTTTTACCGTCTTTGGCGACGGAAACCGTGTATTCCAGCGCGTTGATTAAGTCCTCGATCGTATCCGCGCTTTTCGGATAGGTGGTGACGGCAATTACCGTTCCGATCATACATCGGAAGTCACGGCTTTTCCATGGCTGGTTGAAGCGTCCGTCTATGGCTTTGACCAGACGGATGACGGTCTCCTTATCGGATTCCGGAATCAGTACGGCGAATTCATCACCATTGTAACGGTAAAGCTGATACGGTTTTACCGTGTTGTTCAAGTAATTGCAGACGGTTTTTAAGAACTCGTCGCCGTTCTGCTGGCCGTAGGTGTCATTTACCTGTTTGAAGTTTCGAAGGGAAACGAGGAGTATGGTGAAGGAGGCATCCTTGTGGCGTTTGATCTGAAGCTGGAGGGAGTTTAAAAATTCCTTATGGTTGGGAATCCCCAGCAGATAGTCAATGGAAATCTGTTTGTTCTGCAGATACAGATAAAGGATCAGCAGTGCGCAGGTGGCGGCGGAACCGGAGAGAATGACCTCCGGAAATAGCTGCTGGATGATGACGACCAGGGCTGCGATCAGCGGGAAACACGCCAGAATATTGCGGATTGTGGGATCCACCCGCTTTCCCAGTGCCACGACCGTGACACAGGTGAACAGGCAGTAAATATAGAAGACAAGGTAAGTGGTGATGATGAGAGGCCCCTGCTCATACTGGGTCTCCAGGCTTAAAGAAAACAGACAGCCGGTAAAGGGATTGGAGATGACCATGAGCAGATAGAATGCGGCTGGAAGCAGCAAAAAAAGCCACCTCTTAGGAAAACGCGGCTGATTTTCATAGAGTATGGAGAGCGCATAATAGAAATAGATGACGCCCATAAGCGGAGTGGCGATAAAGTAGATGGTCGTGACCGGCCAGTTCACCCACAGCGGAATCACTCCGGTATTCTGAATACAGATCGTCGATAAAATGTTCGACGTCATAGCCAGAAACGTCGTTAAGAAACAGACCTGAAACAGTTTGTTTTTCAGTGTCGGCAATGAATGGCTCTGCCTGGAGTAGTTCCAGACGATGCAGAGCATGACGGTTGATATGCATTCAGCAGCAATATTCCAGCTCACAATTTTTTTCCTCAATTCCCCCAAAGTGTACTTGTTCTTATCTTATCATGATGGGATGAAGCGCGCAAGCGG
>OBUZ01000681.1_pt1 | contig 15730 bp, 11 predicted proteins | sample 1494961 | NCBI WGS metagenome assembly OBUZ01 (sample SAMEA2579939, study PRJEB22360) | human gut metagenome | biome: human gut; feature: human-associated habitat; material: faeces | place: Denmark | collected 2008/2010
GTTCAGGATTCAGAGGCGAATACTTTGTGCTCTTTTGCATCTGTTCCGATTCTGGCATGACCGGAACAGATGTAAGAGTTGGAAGTTACAGATAGCTGCTTAATCAGCAGACACTAATTAAAAAAAACTGCACACTTTGAGGTACTTGTCAAGTGCTATTAAAAAAATTTAGTTACTGGTAGAAAAAAAGAATTCAGACATAAGATCTGAATTCTCGTTAAGTTAATGACATTGCCTCTGAACAGTAACCACACAGTCAGAAAAACGGGCGGATTTCCCGCCCGCTCTTGACATACGATTTTGTAACTGCTATATATAAAGCAGAGGCAAAAAGCTAAGGGATTTTACTTAAGCCTTTCGCCTACCATTATCATGGAAGATCTTATTTACAGACTTTTCTCATAGGCTTCAGTTTAAAGATTTTTTACCTTACTTACACTCATTCTATTTCTTGCAATATTTCAAAATTTTCTTCCGCAACTAAATTTGACTTAAATTCCTCTAAATAATTATTCCATTCATCCATAACATTTCCCACAGAAGAATTTGAATATGTATTATTATAATTAGTAATAAATTCTTTTTGCAGAGCTTCTGTATAATTTATAATCGGTAAATCTTTTTTATATACCTCGAACTCATATTGCCAATACTCTTCTTCTGAATCAAACTGAGACATAACCTCTTGAAAATCTTCTTGATTTTCTGCTGAGTTTAAAAACTCTTTTAAATATTCTAAATAATCAGAAATCTCTTGCTCCGTAACATCATATCCTTCTTGAATCGCCTTTTGGTACATCGCCTCTCTCTTTAAATAAAAATTAACTGATTTTTCTTTTGCTTCAGTTTCACTAATTCCAGAAGCCATGTAAAATTCAATACCCTGTTTAATGTCACTAACTCTCACAATTGCCCCATTTTTTCCACATGCAAAAATTTCGCTATCCTTCTTTTCTGACTTTGAATATTCATGAAAAATAGTTCCTGTCTTTTCCATCAAAGCATTATTTGCTCCCAGAGCAACTTGTGTTCCCATTGTCAATAATAAAATCCCCAGTATTCCAACACTTATTCCTTTTTTTGCCATAGTATCGCCTCTTTCATTCAACATTTAAAAAAACTTTATTAGAATAATTATTTTGTATTTAAGGATACCTTTACACCTCCTGCTTGTATAGGTGGATTAGCATCTAAACAAGCTACTGTATATGGAAAATTGGCAGTAATTCCATCGCTTTTCCCATATGTTACGGATTCTGTATTACAATAGTCTAATCCAAATTCCCACTCGCCTCCCCATATAGTATCTACATGCTTCCATTCAGAAAACACACGACCATTTGAATGCTTAACATCTAAAGGAGATACCCCTATTGTCCCTAAACCTGCATGTTGATAAAAAAGAACCTTATCACGTATATAAAAAGTATTTTTAGAGGCATTGCTTGTATATTTTTCACTATATATAGCATTTACAGTAACAACAGTCCACCCTGCATCTGGAACGGCAAATACATACTTATTTGTATTCTCTTCTCTGACAAAGGTCGCTGCATTGGCTGAGATACTAAATAAACCCGTAAATAGAATCATTAATCCTAAACTTAAGCATATAATATTTTTCTTTCGTATCATATCGTTTCCTCCGCATCTAATATATAATCTCTTCAAAACCTCACCCTAAAAAAATCAAGTCTTAAGACTTCCATTTTTATAAAAAAGTATCCTATGAATTGCTCAAACTTTTCGGTAAAGCAACTTTCATCTTTATATATCCACTCCATTTTTCTTAATTGCATAACCTTCTTCCTAACTGTTTGAAAAATTGATAATTACGTCTAACCCACCAAACATTATTCATCTAAGGAACCTTCTAAAACAGAATAAATATTAATTTATATTCTTTTCTTGTTAAAGTATTTAATATCTTTCTTCCTTCATTTACCGACACATTTACTGCTTCAATGCCAACATCAATGTCACCACTAACATACCTTAATTTGAATAATACGAATAAAACTTCCGCTTTGTCATAACATTTTACTCCTTCCTATAATTTCAAGCCCTAATTTATTGATTTTTGGGCTTTTTTCTTTAAATATTTACCTCAAAACAAGAGCTTAAAATGTATAACAGTCATTGTGTCTTGTACTGAATAGTTGAAAATAGGTACACTTAACAAAACATCCTTTGGTTTGCTTTATAAAGGCTACAATTCCTCTGTTCAACTATGATGGTGAACCTTCCGTGTCTAATGGTATCTTGTACCAACTTCCTTCATCCCACCTGTTCATACACTGAGTGCCGACTAAGCTTTCTAACAGGGTCATTGCCCTACGGAGAGAACTACTGTCAGCTACAGCTCTTGTTTGTATTTGATTGTTACCCACCTTCTGCTTCCTTCAAGAAAACTAATTTTCAGTGGACGCTCTTCCTTGTTTCAGCGGTTGGTCCTGTTGGTGATGTAGTGCCTTTCACACTTCATCCGAGTTTACGGGTTTCCTATCCAGAACCCTGCTCGATTTCAGATACTCTCTGGAACCCAGCAAGGCTCTGGAATTTTTAATGCTATCTTGTTCTTATGCTGCCTGTATTGACCGCTCATTTGGTCTTACTATATCTCCCAACAGTTTCTTCGGATCGTATGGCGTCCCTTTTGTCAGGATTGCAAAAATCACCCTCAGTATCTTGCAGGCAATCACTACCAATGACTGCTTCTTTTTCAGCGCATTATCTTTTCGTGTCGTGTAATACGCATGAAGTTCTTTGAATTCATCCGCATGTGCTACCGCTGACTTTGCAGCCTGGAACAGCCAGTATCTAACCCGTTTGCGTCCTCTATGGCTGATCTTGGTTTCTCCCTTGTGCTTACCGGAACTGCATGCTACCAAACCCAATCCACTTAATTTCTGGATTTCCTTTACATCATCAAATCTTGATATATCTCCCATTTCTGCAAGTATCCCGGAAAGCGTGTTTTCTCCTATTCCGGATATCTCCAGAATGTTTTCTGCATATGGAATCTCCATACACATTTGATGTAAACGGCTCTCTATCTCTGCAACCTGCTCATTTGATTCCATCATTCGATGGACAAACCATTTGACTGCCAGTTTGCCTGATTCCGCACCATCCTGAATCCCTATGCTTTTCTTCGCATTTTCAAAAATGGAAGTTGCGTTTACATAACCACGTCCCCGCAGTTTTGCCTCATGCCATATCTGTCTGATACCTTCTACGCCAAGTGTAACCAACTCCTCTGGAAATGGTGCAACCTTAAGCACTTCCAAACAAAATGCCCCATCTATTTTCCCAAATGCGTCCTTATACTCTGGAAAATAGATTTTCATTTCTCTGTGAAGTCGGTTAAGATCTCTTATCCGATCCTCGTTTATCTGGTCTCGAAGCATCGACAGCCGTCTGATATCAGCATAAAGCTTTTCCGGCAGATAGGGCATTCCAAAGTTTCCATCTTTCACAAGATTTGCTATGAGTTTTGGATCTTTTCTGTCATCCTTCAGTTGACTGTTATCTTCAACCTCTTTTGTCTGCTTTACTGCATAAGGATTTACCTGTACTACGCTGATTCCATTTCCGATCAGCCATGTAGCAAGACAGAACCAATAGTGCCCGGTGGGCTCTAACCCCAGAATCTGCTTTTTGTCATTTGATGCAGCAATCTTTGTAGCCCAATCCATCAAACTTTGAAAACCTTCCAATGTATTGCTGAATGGAAATGCGGACTTACTGAGTTCTCTTCCTCTGGTATCGATCGCTCTCACATAATGTGTATCACTGCCTACATCGCATCCTAATATAAGCATGTCATCACTAACAAAAGAGAGTTTTTCATTTTTCCCAAATTTACCATTGGTTTCCAACTCACGCCATGTTGATGCTATAAGATTTTCTCTGATCACCTCTGCTTTTTTCAGAAGCTCCTGCTGTTCAAAAATATTTACGGTTACTACTTGATTTTTCTTCTTTGTGCCTTTAATATTCATTTTAGATACCTCTTGTATTCTTTAGATTTTTACCAACGGTCAGGTCAGTAATAATCTAAATTTACTTGAGGTATTTTTTATTGTCAATTTCTTGGCTTATTTAAAGTATACAGGAAGCTTTCATTTGGTCTTCACTTTCTAACTACTTTCACTTTAGTACTTTCTTGTTTATTGTTCAAGATTCCGTCCACTATACGCATTTTTTAGACCTCTAATGGTAAATCTATTTTGGGTAACCAAATATTCTTACATTTTGCGCTCTCTGGCGGTCTCAAAATGCAGTCAATCTCTTGGCTTATTTAAAGTATACAGGAATCTTTCTTCGTATCATCATTTCCATTTTCTTTTTGATAATATTTTGCTTGGGCATTCCATAATTCAAAGTATAATTTTCGTTGCTGTAACAACTCTTCATGACTTCCTCTTTCTAGAATTTTTCCTGAATCAAATACCAAAATATCATCACAAAACCTACAACTGCTCATCCGATGAGTGATAAACAAACTGGTTTTATTTTGGGTCAATTGCTCAAAATGTTTATATATTTCACATTCGCTAATTGGATCTAGCGTAGCCGTTGGTTCATCTAAAATCATAATTGGGGCTTCTTTATAAATAGCTCTTGCGATAGCCAATTTCTGTCTTTCTCCACCACTAACATCAATTCCATCTTCATGTCTTGAAGACAATGACGTTTCCAATCGATTTGGCATCTCTTTCACAATTTTTTCTAAATGTACTTGCTTCAGGCAATTCCAAATCTTGTTTTCGTCATAAACTCTGGAAACAGAAATATTCTGTCCCACAGAAAATTCAAACATAGTAAAATCCTGAAATACCACTCCAAACAATTTCAAATAATCCTCATAATCATACTCCCTGATATCAATTCCATTTAGTGTAATTTTACCTTTCGTCGGATAATAAAGTCCACACAGTAATTTTATAAAAGTAGTTTTTCCAGCCCCATTTTTTCCTACGATTGCTATTTTACTATTTGAATTTATTTTACAACTAACATCATCCAATATCAAAATTTCATTATCTGGATAATGAAAACTTACATGCAGAAATTCTATTTCATAATACTTTGTTTTCTCTATCTCAATATGCCGTTTTCCTTTTGCAAATTTCTCATCTGTTTCCAAAAAATCAATCAGTCCCTGCATAAATTTACAGGATCTTGCAATCTCCCCATTTATCCATACAATATTAGTCATATCTGTCATAAATCTAGTCATTGCTCCTGCATACTGACTAAAAGATCCGATACTGATTGCATGAGTTCCAATTTTAAATAAAATCAAGCCATATGAATACAAAGTAAAAAATAAACTAATTCCCTGTCCACTCAACTCTTGCTTTCTTTTGACAACTCGCATTCGCTGATATAGACCAGAAGAAGCATTTAAAAATTCCTTGAAGTTTTTTAAAATCATTTCTTTCATATCATACAAATGACAAACTTTATTTACTTCCTTATTTCCATAAATTTTATCCATATAATATGAAAGATTTTCCTCAGCATCACCATGCTCTTCATAAATCTTGTTTTGCTGTTCCACGAAATACGTATTAGAAAAAATTGTTGCTTTCATAGTCAAACATACTACCATCAAAAAACTTACCCCTGACACAATTATACTTCCATTTTCTTGTTCTCCCCGTATAAAGCACATATGAATAACCATACCAACAGCAATTATTCCTGAAATAATAGAATGAAACAATTGCTGATACAAATACAACACTTCATCCAATCCTCCATACATATCCATAGTACGCTCTGACAAATAAATTTTTTTTGTAATTTCTGGATTTTCAAACTGTTGAAAACTCATAGACAATACTTTCTTTCTAGTCAAAATTTTCAAATCTGTATACAACATTTGATATTTTTGAAAGAAAATTTTAGATATCTGATTTTTTAATACACCTAACGCCAAATTAAAAACAATAAGAAATACCGTATGTAATGCGGCCTTTTTCCACATCTGTAACAACAAATCATCAATAATTCTTGCTGAGAAAATCAACCCTGCATAGAAAATAAATGTATCCAAAATAGAAGAACTCGCCGACACTAAAATAGCTTTATTATCCAATTTGTGAAGCACTTGCAAAAGATGCATCCCTGTTTTATGTTTTTTCCACTGAGCAAGCATGATCCAGTTCCTCCTTTTGATAATATTTTGCCTGGGTTTCATACATCTTGGCATACTTACCATTTCTTCGTATCAATTCTTCATGAGTACCCATTTCTAAAACTTTTCCATTTTCAAAAAATAAAATTCTATCACAAAATCTAGTGGAGCTTAACCTGTGTGAAATAAAAACACTCGTTTTTCCCTTTGTAAGCATACTATATTTTTGATATAACTTATTTTCTGCAATCGGATCAAGTGCAGCAGTAGGCTCATCTAGAATTATAATTGGGGAATCCTTATACAACGTTCTTGCAAGCATTAATTTCTGTATCTCTCCACCAGAAAAATTAATTCCTTCCGGATCTAACTCTTTTGTAATACTTGTCCATTCTTTATATGGAAGAGTTTGAATAAATTTCCACAATCCTGATATCATAAGTTTTTCTTGCAATTTTAATTTATCCTGTGCTTCTTCAGATACCCCAGTCACATTTTCTGCAATACTTGTCGCAAAAACAACTGTTTCTTGAAATTCAACTGCAAATTCTTGCAAATAACTTTTGGATTCGATTAACTGAATATCCACTCCATCCAAAAGGATTCTTCCCTCAGATGGCGTATATAAGCCTAATAAAAGTTTTACAACTGTACTTTTTCCTGAGCCATTGATCCCCACCAGAGCCAATTTTTCTCCACTGTGTATCGTAATATTCAGATCCTGAATACACGCCTTTTCTGCCCCAGGATATCGAAAACTAACATGTTCCAGTGTTAAATCATGAGGGTTTATTGAGTTTGAAACCATTTGATTTCCTCCTCCTTCTACTTCTCCATATTGCAAAAAATTCTGAAACTGCCCTACTATGATATTATTTCTTACTACTTCTTTTAGATTTTTAAACAAATTTATCATCCATCTGTTAAAACCAGCAACAATTCCGATATTTAGAATAAACTGTTCAATTGTTATCACACCTTTATACATAAGTATTATTAGAACTCCATATACAATCATATCTTTAAAAACAGATAAAAGTGTCTCCACATGATCGAATATTAAATAACACGTTGCACTTTTTTTTTGTAGTTTTGAAACCTTTTCCCTCAAAAAAGCAAATTCCTCTAAAAAGAATTTTTGCGCATGATAAATACGAATATCTTTTGCACTTCTTTGATCTAAAGTAGTCTGATACAAGTACTGAAGTCGTGTGTAGTTCCCATTTAATTCTTCCTGTATCAAATAATCTTTTTTCCCAATACTTACGCTTACACAGGTTGCAAGCAGGGTAACAACAAATAACATGATAACCAAAGTCAGGCTAGTTACACCAATTATCCCAGTATAGATCAGTATTCCTAACAAATTCATACATATTTCTGGAAATTGTTTTAAAAACATTTCTATTCCCGTTTGATTGCCTTCATAAATTGCCCTTCTAGCCTTTTCAAACTGCTTCTGACATTCTGCGCTTTCACATAAATAGAATGGAATTTCCAATGCCTTTTTCATAAGACGGTTTCCTAGTTTATTTCTAAACAAAAACAATAACTGTTCATACTTCTGATTCGCATAGGTATCCACCATTTGCAAAAATAAAATTCCCGCAATAACACACAATAATATGAAAATTTCTACTCCTAAATCTTCCCTTTTTTGCATCCGTACTACCACATAACTGGGAAACGCTGCCAACATTAGCGGACATAAAACGCCCAATACGATATGTAGAAAGGAATACATGTAAAACTTTTCAAATTGCTCTTCTTTTAATAGAATGAAAGAAAATTTTAAATTCTGAAATATACTGTATTTTTTCATGTTACTCCTCATACTTTTACTGATAATGAATAAAATTGCGCACAAAATTATCCGTTAATTGTTTGACTTTCTCTTCCAAATGGTATTCTATGATACATTCTATACACATTTCAAAAATATTTCTGTCACTACATTCTCCACTGTTCATTACCGGCCATTTCATTGTATTTTGCATAATGGAAGCCGTACATATTTTACATAAATATTTTGCCCAGCACATTTTACACACAACATTATTATCTTTATCATTTACTACTTGTATATTATCGTTACACAATTTTTCCTCTTTCACGGCATATTTTTTATCACCCCAAAAATGAAAACAATTATATTTTTTCCCATCATAATCATAATCTATCGAAAAGTCTCCCATCAAGTCATCACAATAATTTATGCTTCGAGTTCCGAATGTCAAAGACATCAATGTCTGATACAAATATGGATTAATCACACCTGTTACCTGATTATCATATATTTTCCGAGCAGATTCCCTTATATCATTTCTAATCTCTTCCTTTGTTGGTCTATAAGTTGGTTTCATATTCCTATTCTCAGAAATGACTCTACTTATAGTCGCCTTTATTCCCATCTTATTGAAATACTTATTGATATCGTCATATGTATATCCTAATTCTTCATGATACTTCGTATATGTTGCTGAGCATTCTATATTGTAATACCCTAGTTGTTTCGCTGTATGCAGACTTTCTAAAACTTTAGCATAGCTTCCTTTTCCCCTTAAAAGATCTGTAATGTCTTGCGGACCATCGATACTTATTGCCAAATTTACGTGATTCTCTTTAAAAAAAGTTATATTTTCTTCATTTAAATACCAAGCATTTGTAACAATTTCATAATTTCTAATTTCAAATGTGTTATTAAACAATTCTATGCCACTTTTGATTAATGGGTAATTCAGCAAAGGTTCTCCACCAAAAAAAGAAACTACACCTATTCGCTTTATTCCTTTACTATGAAGTTCAGCGATTATATCTTTCAATGTTTGCATGGACATTAATTCATCCTTTTTTGATGCATATTGTCCTCCATCTGCATAACAATACTTACATCTTAAATTACACTTGTTGCTTACATTTAAAACAACTTTTGAAATACTATTTCCATTGACAACTTGCTTCTTACAAATTGATGTATCATTTTGCGCCATATATGTTGAAATATCATCCTCATTTATTACTCTAAATAATTCCAAACTATTGCCATCAAAAATATACTTTACATTTTGTAAAACAAATGATTTAACTAACATTCTCATAGCTACACACTTCCTCTTTAAATACACTATTTTTATACAAAAATGCTGTTGCAAAATGATATCAAAACAAGAGCAAAAAATCTTTCAAAATAGCATCTTGTATATGTTTTCATTTTACAACAGCATCTTTCTTTTTATCGCCCAGCTCCACATGAATGAGATTGTCTCATACAACATGGCTCTGGAAATCCTGTTATATATTCACTTACAAAGTCCACTTTTTCCATTCCCGTATCCTCCTTCCTGATAAATTCAACAAATACTATCCTTTGTTAAAATCAGTTTACTATTAAATATATCTCTGTTGCAATATTGTGTCCCTTATATGCACTTTTTTGCCCCTAAACTGCAATTGAATCAAATTAATTCCATATGATTCTTAATAGCATTTGTATTATATAATTGTTTATAAAGCATCCCTCCATACCCGTTCATAAATCCAAAATTTATTTGTTCTTGTGGTAACAAATGAATAATCCCCTCTTCTAACTCACTTTTCCAAAACTCAGCATCCCACTCTCCTTCAATTGATATCCCATATTCTTTCATTTTTTCCTGGGCGATTCTCAAAATCCACAAATTCCCGCTATTACCATGGCACAGACAATCACTATCTCTTTTCCAATACTGCTGCAATTTTTTATAAGCCCTTTTGATATCCAGTTCCAATCTATTTTTCCATTTTTTATCCTCTACAAACTCATAACACAGAATTCTGGAATACAAAACTCCAGCTGCTCCATGACACCATGCTACTGATCCAATAGGATTAGAAGATACTACTTTCCCCTGTTCTCTGGTGTCTTTCCAATTATTTATTGCCGGATCATACAACGAATTTTCATAGTTCCAGATCTTATCTGCAAGTTCTTCATACATCGTTTGTCCTGTATACTTACTCAATGCAAGAATCGGAATTAAAATCCCACTATTCCCATGAGCTAAGCCAGACATTGGTGGAATTTCTTCTTGTATTCTCCATCCAATCCCCTGTTCTTGCACCTCTGCTGATTTTAATAAGATTTGAATAGCTTCTTCTCCGGTCTGCAAAAACCTCGCATTTCCCGTACTGCCATAAAGCAATAAAAAGCTCCACGCTGCTCCTGCATTTCCTGATAACAGATCATATCTCTGATCTTGCTTCAGTAATTTTCTAACAATTTCGGAATGCTTTTCAGCATATCGTAGATAAATCTGTTCGCTGCTTCTTTTATACAAACACAAATAGGCATAAACAATAGATCCCTCTCCTTCATAGAGTCCTGTCTTACTGGAATCTAAATTTTTGAAAGAGCATATCCCATTTTCAGTGTATGTAAACATTTCATTTTTTAATGTATCATACACTTTCATTGCCTGTGGCCTCTTCGCCGTTTTTAGTTCATAGAATAAAAGTAACATTCCTGCAAGACCACTATATAAATAATGATTCATTGGCAAAAGTCTCCAACTCTCACCATTTTTATCTGATAACTGGGTGGTTAACCAATTTACCTGTGTTTTCTCTTGATTCCATATTGCATGCCGTAATATTCTATTTTCTAATTGTTTTATCGTAACCTTCTCAAGTTGATTTCTTCTTTCCTTCCACTTTTTATCATCCATAGAATATACATGATTTTCATAATTACATCGATTTCCGGAGAAAAGTTCAATTGACATTCGAATATATTCTTTTTGTACGTTCATATCTGAAACTCTCATTTTTTTGATTTTCTCGATGAACACTTCCCATGCTGTCTTGGAAAAATGCTTATTATCAATTTCTTTTCCATCATGTATCAAATATTTCCCACACACTGAACAGGAAAAATAAGGAATATTTCCATTTAATAAATCTTGAATCTCGCTGTCCACAACCTCCTGTTCCGTTTCATTTCGCCCCTTCCATAATGAATAGAATAACGTTTCTCTTTCCGCCCCGTCTCTCATCACACTTGGATGATAAGAGGCAGACAGCAGCATACTATATTGCTGCGTATTCATTGTCACATATCGACTATTTAAGTTCTGCAGAAAAAGTGACCTTTGTAATAATTCTTCCTTATTTTCCAAAATTTTTACATACGCTTTTTTAAATCCATCCAATAGATCCTGTACATGTTGAATCGGATTACAATCCTTTTCTTTTACTTTTACTAAATTTTGAACCGCCTTCGTCTCAGGATATCGATATTCGATTCTCATATTTGCTGTTCTTCTATTAACGATTACCGGAACTTTAAAGCCATATTTCTGCCCACCTTTTCCTGAAATCCCACTACTATCGATGTTCAAATTTTGCCAGGCATAAGGAAGAAGCCCCGAACATAATACCGAATCTGCCAAATGCTGATTGATAGCATCTTTTATTCCATCTGTGTTATGTTCCCTTTTTCCATAAGTCAGAGCTTCCAAATCGACCAACACCGGATATTCCCCTGATGCAATCACATTTTCAAAATGCAGATCTCTTGTTCCCAAACAATATACTAAAACAAGTTGTATCCCGAAACGCTGATAATATCTTTTTACTTGTTCTTCCGTATCGCAGCTATCGTGTTTGACTATACTGCACCAGCTATGATTATCATAAGATAGGATAGGATATTTATAACAATCTAATCCCACCTTATCAGATATCCATTCTAACAAATTCAAAAATCCCAGTTCATTTTCCATACTTCTTGGCTTATATAATAAATCCAAAGAATCATCCAGTGTAACCACTATCACACTTTTCCCTTGATTATGCACATCAGACAACCCCGATTTTATATTCGTAATCCTTTTTATAGAAACTCCTGTACAAAATTTCTTCTGAATCTCTATCTTGTTATCTACAAAATTTTCTACTATTTCAACGTAATATCCAACAGCTTGATGGATTTTTTCTTCGATACATCTCCATAAAACTGGATATTTTTCAAACAATTCTTCTTTGAAACCACTGGTTCCTACTATCTCCGAATGGAAAAACTCATACTTCTCTCTTTCATCTTTTCCTTGGAGTTTTTTCTGCTGTTTATACAGATGCATTTCTGCAATCAATGTTCTAAGGCATACTTCTTGCAATATATTTGCCAAATACGTCTGCAAGCTTTGATATACGTGCTCAGAAATCACATCAGAATTTTTTCCTATTTTTTTAACAAATAACTCTTTTCCATATTGTAAAAAAGGACCATAAAATCGTGGGAACTCAATACTTTTATCTAATTTCTTTTCTATTTGTAAGTTCTGTTCCAGGCAAATAATATTATTATAGAATTCTATAAAGTGTTTCTTCGATTTCACATTGTTTCTAACTGCATACTCTTTTCCATTCACATATCCATAAAATTGTATGTTCTCTCTATACATCTGATTGAACATTGTTTCTCCCAACAGATTTCTCCAATATTCCTTTCTTACCTCTGCTGGTTCTTCTCCACATTTACTTGGTTCATATATCCGCTCTGACAAATAATAAATCTTTTTTACATTCATGTCTCTCTTCCTCCACCACTCTATAAACGCACATATAAAATGAGCAGAATGCATTCTCACCACACACTCTGCTCATAAAAATTTTTCTATATTTTAACAACAATAAATTGTTAAAAATGTACCACATCCCACGGTATGTGAAGATACTATTTCATTTTCTCGATCTTCTGGCATAATTCTTTCTATTTCCTGCATTTCTTGCAATAAATTTCCCGCATATATTTCTAAAGATCTACTATCTGTCATTTTACCTTTCTCCTTTAAATTTCGATACTCACACATTAAAAAATGTTATTTTAGTAGTAAATATTTTTTCTTTTTCCTCATAGGTAATAATCCCCTGATATTTATCCACTATTCTCCGCATACTTTTTATCCCATATCCATGCACACTCCTTTCTTCTTTTATCGTTTCAAAAACACCTTGTTTTCTTATACAAGGTGTTTCAAACGTGTTAATCACCTCTATTGAAAGTAACTGATTGATCTGTTGGATCTGAATTTCAATCCATTTTTCTTCTGTTTCTACCAAGCAACAGGCTTCTATTGCATTATCTAATAAATTGCCAAATAAGGCACACGTCTCCTGCTCTGTTGTTGGAATTCCAGTCAATAACATGGTATCTATTTCATATCGAATACCTGATTTTTGTGCCACCACTCTTTTTTGTTCCAAGATAAAGTCTAAGATTTTAATTCCTGTATAGACCTTAGGTACTGTTCTTTGGAATTCGTCACTTATTTGCTTTACATACTTCTGCAGATTCTCATATTCCTCATTTTTAAGATATTCCTGAACAATCAGAAAATGATGTTTTGTATCATGAATTAATTCTTGATTTTGTTCCATAACCTCTATCATTTCACAATATTTTTGATGCTGTAATTGTTCCTCCATCACAAGAGTATTGTTTTCCTCTTGAAGAATTCTATTTTTCACCCATAAGATCATCACAAAAATAAGTATCGCAATTACCACTGACATAGAAACTAGCGATTTGCTTCCTTGCAATTCTCGTCTTCCCATCGCCATATCTGAAATAATCACTTGATAGACTCTCACCAAAATAGAAAAAGATATCCCCGTCAGTAAAAAAATATATTTAAATCTGTCAATACTTTTTTCTACTCCATATTTTTTAATACCATTTAAAATACACGCAACACAACTTCTACTGCAAAAATAGATTACTATTTTCTCCATCTGATATCCTGAAAAATAAATATTTTCAGCAAACAAATCTTCTATCATGCACATTCCTAAAAAAGCAAAGAAAAAATCTAACAATACAACACTAGAGAAATAAATGATTGTTATACTTGCAAAAAAAATAAAATCTTTCTTTTCTATTATCCAAAGAATCAGTATGAAACAAATAATGCCAAAAAGAAACATAACATGTGAAAAAAATATTAGATTCCGATTGGTTGTAAATAATATTCCTATACTCCAAATGCTCATTTGTATCACCACTCGTTGCCACTTTAATAGCTGGGTCTTTTCAATACATGTAGCATATAAAAACTGATAGTACATCCATACTTCCCACAAGGACAAAAACAAAACTAACACTTTTCCTGTAAATGCTTGTAGCATCTATCTACCTCCCCAATATTTCGCAATATCTAATTTCACCTCTTTTAACCGATAACGACTAATGGAAAGTTGGCTCTGGTCACTTAAGAATAATTTATTTCCTTCCAATTTCAAAATATGTTTAGCATTCACTAGGTACGCACGTTCTATCTTTAGAAACCCATTTTCTTCTAAAAGCTCCCAAACCTGATTTAAAGAAATACGCTCCTTATATTCTCCTTCTGTTGTCACATAATACACATATTTTGTTTCTTTCCCTTTATACACATATATAATGTCTCTAAAATATATTTTCTTTTGTATCCCATTTGTTCCTACAATGCGGAATTGTGCATACTCATGTTGTATTTGATTTAATAATTTACGTGTAACCTGTGGCAAGCGTATCTCCATATCTTCTTTTAATATATATTGATACGCACTAATCTTATAGCTTTCCACCGCATATTCCATATACGCAGTAATATAAATGATATAAAGATTCGGCACATCTTTTTGTAATCTTTTTCCCAACTCTAATCCATTCATTTCCAGCATCTGAATATCTGAAAACAGAATATCAAAACGTGTCTTTTTCTGGACCTCCTCTAAAAAATCTTCCGCACAATCATAGCTTCTGATTTCTACTGACTCCTGCTCTTTTAAAATCTCCTTTATACATTGATGAATCTTCAATCGCATGATTTCTTCATCATCGACAATTCCTATTCTTATCATGTCTATTCCCCTCAAAATGTGTAGTATTCTTTCTTATTCACGTCATAAAGAATTGCATCTTCTTGAATATATAATTTAAATGTTTTTTCCCATAAGTTCTCATTGTCACTTTTGCTAATGATTTTTCCAGAATGATAAATGTATGTCCCGGTATTCTTATTTTTTATATTCCCTAAAATGTCATTCACTGCCTCTGACACTTTCATGGAATGTAACTTTGGATTCCACTTTCCTAAAATCTTCCGTATTGCACTTTTATTTAATGCAACTTTTTTTCCAAAATATTGAATGGGAAACACTTCTTCACGGGTTAAACATAAAAAATCAAGAACTGTTTGAAAAATTTCTTCTCCGTCTGCATAGGAAAATCCCAATTCCAAATATGCATACATATGCCAAACAGCTTTTTCTAAATAAGAAAACTCTCGACTTTCTCTATATTTCTCCGTTAGATAAACAATACAATTCAATAGAACTTGTTTACTAGATATGCCTGTACTCTCTGTTCCTGAAAGAACCAATTTAATGGTCTGAACCTCAACACCGTTATATAACATTTTACTACAACCTCCTTTATTTCCATAGTATCTCGATATTTCATATTTGTAAATATATTGCAAATACGTAAATTCATTTCTATCAATACTTGTTGTGGTCAAGCATTTTTGTAACACTTATGGCTAATAAAATCGGTGGATTGCA
>OBUZ01000683.1_pt1 | contig 15689 bp, 13 predicted proteins | sample 1494961 | NCBI WGS metagenome assembly OBUZ01 (sample SAMEA2579939, study PRJEB22360) | human gut metagenome | biome: human gut; feature: human-associated habitat; material: faeces | place: Denmark | collected 2008/2010
GCAGGGACGAAGGGGGGCCTTTTCCGAGGTTCGCAGGAACTTAAGGGGAAAGGTGGGAAAAAGGGGAGGTGAAATCTGGCCTCCAAGCCAGATTTCAAGTGGACACGGAGGCGAAGTCCTTCAGGAGTTCGGCGGAGTTTCCGCGATCCTCCCCTTTTTCCCGCCTTTCCGCTTTAGTTCCTGCCACCGAGGAAACAAGCCCCCCTTCGTCCCTGCCTCCCTCCCACTCTCCACAAGCTCTGAGGCGTCCCCTCCTCACTCCCCTTCCCTTGGCAACGTCCCACTATAACACCCGCTCTTCATCCACAGTGGAAGCAGCTTCGCCAGCACGCTGAACAGAAGCCGCCCCTCATCGCTGGAGAGGTCCGCATCCCACAAATCCTCAATCAACTTAATCCGGTAGCGGACAGTATTAACGTGTGTATACAATTTGTCCGCCGTCTTCTGGTAATTGAACTTACATTTGACAAAGACCCTTACAGTCATCGCCAGGACATCCCGTTTTTCCTCATCCATCTGATTCAGAAGCTCGTCCATTTCCCCCAGCATCTGGTTGATAGGCCATGAATTCTCCGGGTAGTTGAGCAGCCGGTAGATACCTAAATCATGGTAATAGCAGATCCGCTCGCCGTACTCCAGAAGTCCGGCGATATGGGCCGCGCTTTCCGCCTCAAAGAACGCGGTAACCGCCTGGGAAATGGTGTAATACCGGCTCACTCCCGCCCTGCACCGTTTGCCGGCGCCGTCTAAAATATCCAGCAGACGGCGGCCAAAATGGTCCGCATCTTCCGTCGATACAAACAGCCGCAGACTCCCTTCCGCCGAAAAGCTGTAACAGAGCTGCTGCGGAAAATAATGATGGATCAGATAGGACAAATACTCCTTTTTTCCATCCGCCGCACCGTCTGTCTCCTGCTCCCGAAGCACCAGCGCATATCCGGATTCCGGAAACAGGTTTGTCACTGAGGAATCCGGCATCTGTCCGCCGCAGATCATTTCCATCGCGGCCTCAATCCGGCGGGAACGCCGTTTGTAATCGTCGATACCGGTACAGAGAATGGAGGCGTAGTTTAAAAGTATGTAATCCGATGGCTCGAATCTGCCCTCTTCTCCAATCAGGCAGAGCACACCAAATGGCAGGCGGTTTTTAAACAGCTCCGCCTGCAGCAGCATTTTCTCCGAATACGATGAGGAATAGAGGCTTACATGGGATAACGGGGACTTCTGCGGCTCCTTCCGCCAGTAGGCCGGATAGAAAACAGCCTCATTCAGCACGGGAACCGGCGGTTTCACAAAGGTATCCTGCCCCACGATCAGTGCGGCCTGGCAGCCGGTCCAGTAACTCAGGCCGTCTAAGAGAGAATCCGTTCCGCTGATGTAAAACCGGTGCTGAAGGTCCTCCAATACCCTGTCATAAGCTCTTACAGTTCCATCCGTCCTGGACGCAATCAGATGAGAATACTCATTTATCAGCGATACAAAACGGTCCGCTGCTACAGTACCGAAGACCAGTTCCCGCTCGCGGCATGCCTTCGCCAGCGCATCAATCCGCTCCTCTTCCTCCCCGGATAAATCCGCGAGAAATCCGGCCGCCCCACGGCCTTTTCGCTCATCCAGCCACAAGGCCAGCTGCTCTCCCCCACCGGGAATCATGCCGGCGCATACCAGAAGCAGACTCTGCGGCTCCCACACTGCCGGCCCGGAGCTGCAAATAAACGCCAGGCTGCTAACCTCTTTCTCATAAAACGGTGTCCGGAAGCGGCACTCTGAAAAAGTCCCGCATCCAGCCAGATACTCCAATTTTAATTTCATTTCCGGCGAAGCTCCTTTCCCTACAAAAACATGGCTCACTTTTTGTAGATTACCTGTCTCACACCTGTGTTATAGTTATTTTAGGCATAATGATATATTTTTGTCAATAACGTTTCACTTTTTAGTCAATTGCTGAAAATGATTATCAGACACGTTCCAGAGGCAGCAAGACGGAGATTCGATGATCCGTTTGATAAATACCATTGTAAGGAGGTTACAAAAATTATGGGCGAAAACAAAAAATCGGTCACAATCACTGTAAACGGTGATGTGTACCAGCTGGGTGTGGGGAATGCAGTGGGTGAGATTGCTCCTGCGGACACACTGGCAGAAACGCTGCGTGAGCGCCTTCTGCTGACAGGAACCAAGATTTCCTGCGATGACGGCGCCTGTGGCTGCTGTACCGTCATCATGAACGGGAAGGCCATACCGTCCTGTACGGTGCTGACCATCGAGTGCGACGGCGCCGACATCCGTACCATCGAGGGACTCCAGGACCCGAATACAGGCGAACTGGATAAGGTACAGCAGGCATTTGTCGACCACTCCGCATTTCAGTGCGGATACTGCACACCGGGAATCATCATGACGACCGAGGCACTGCTGGCGGAAAATCCGCATCCGGAGGAGGAAGAAATCAAGGAAGCTCTGGCCGGAAATTACTGCAGATGCATCAGCCATTACCAGGTGCTGGAGGCCGTGAAGCAGGCCGCCAAAGAAGGGAGTGAATGATATGGGTAAGGAATTCAGATATGTGGGTAAGCCGACTCCCCGAATAGACGGCAAGGCCATTGTAACAGGGTCAGCCGAGTACGCAAACGATATACATATGCATGGAATGCTGTACGGCCGTATTAAAATGAGTCCCCATCCTCACGCGATGATTAAAAAAATAGATGTGAGCAGGGCCATGGAACTCCCCGGAGTCAGAACGATCATGACCTATGAAAATGCATTTGACTGGATTACCGGAATGCCTGCACAGAAGCGGCTTCTGGACCGCCATGTACGTTTTGTCGGTGACCCGGTAGCGCTGATTGCGGCCACGTCAAACCGCATTGCCGAGGAGGCGGCCGATTTAATCGAGGTGGAATATGAGGTTCTCCCGGCTGTCCACGATTTGGACGAAGCCATTGCCGACGGAGCCCCGCAGTTATACGAGCAGTTTCCTAACAATATCATTGAGCGCGGCTGCCCGCCCTTCGGCCCCAAGGCCCTGCAGGAGCTGGTCATCGGTGATATCGAAAAAGGCTTTGAGGAATGTGCTGTCGTCGTAGAGGGAACCTCCAGGTATGAGACGATCTCCAATCCGCTGCCCGCTGAGAGCCCGGGCCTCGTCGCCTGGTGGGATGGGCCGAACCAGTGCAACATGAAGGGAAGTTTCCAGAGCCCCAACATTCAGAAAATGATTATGCAGCTCGCCATGCCAAATGTCAACGTCCGTGTCATTTCCGCCAATGTAGGCGGAAGCTTCGGAAGCAAGAATACGGTTCCCATGGAAGGTCTCTACTGCGCCGCACTGGCGAAAGCAACGGGAAAACCGGTGAAGCTGATCATCTCCAAGGAAGCTCATTTAGCCACCTATATGCTCCGTTTAGGCAGCCGTCTGACCGCAAAGGTGGGACTCCTCCCCGACGGTACGGTTCACGCCTACGAGGGAACCTGGCTGGTCGGCTCAGGCGTTCACTCCGACTTTGGCCAGGGCCAGATCGCCAACGGCTTAGGGCGCGCCATGCTGCTGCTCAACAAATGCAAACACTGGAATTACCAGCCCCATCTGGTCGCCACCAACCGCTGCCGTTCCGGCGGTATCCGCGGATTCGGCGGGCAGGAATCCTATGCATCACTCGTTCCGGTCCTGTCCATGGCTATGGCAAAAATGAATTTAGATCCGGTTGAATTTTTCAAGAAAAATATGTGCGACATCAACGGCGGCTATTACTGGGTTGAGGGGCACTGGTGGGAAAACCATTTCTTAAGCTACAATGATGTCATGGATCACGCGGCAGAACACTTCGGCTGGAAAGATAAGTTCCAGGGCTGGCTGACGCCGTATAAGACCGAAGGAAGCAAGCAGTACGGCGTAGGCTGCTGTGTCCACGGAAGCGCAGACTGCGGTATGCTTCACGGCGAGGCCTTCGTCAAACTGGACGGTTGGGGGACAGCCAATATCAACGTCTGTATCGCCGAATCCGGCATGGGACAGCGATCCTCCGTTGTAAAGATGGCTGCCGAAATTCTAAACCTGCCGTTGGATAAAGTAACGATCTCGACGCCTGACAGCCAGGATAACCCATGGGACTGGGGACTGGCCGGATCGAGAGGAACCCTTGTATACGGGCGCATGGTAGGCGACGCGGCCCGAAACGCCAGAACACAGCTGCTGGAGGGTGCAGCCGCTATTCTTCACTGCCCTGCCGAAATGCTGGATACGCGTGACGGAATCATTTTCATGAAAGACAACCCGGAAGTCGCGCTTCCATGGATTGCCGTGTTAGGGCCCATGAACACCATTACAGGCCATGGCGTCTTCGAAATGGATCACTCCAAGCCATGCTTCATGATCGCATTCGTCGAGGTGGAAGTGGATACCGACACCGGAGACGTGAGAATTGTGCGCATAGTAGAGGGAACCGACGTCGGTCAGGTCATCGATCCGTATTCCTTAAAGATGCAGTTGGAGGGCGGCCTGGGAAGCTGCGGAAGCGACAGCGCCATTAACGAGGAGATGATTCTGGACGAAAAGACCGGAAAATTCCTGACTAACAATCTGGTTGATTTTAAGTGGAGAGTCTTCCCGGATCTTCCGACCTTTGAAACCCATATTGAAGAGACCCCCAACGATTTAAGCGCATTTGGAGGAATCGGAGTCGGTGAGATATCCGGTGCTCCGTTACCGGGCGCTATCATGATGGCGGTTTCCAATGCAATCGGCATTCAGCTTATGGATTATCCACTGACACCGGATCAGATCCTTAAGGCATTAGGAAAGGCGAGGTGAACACCAAATGAAAAATTTTAACCATACGGATGCAGAGAGCTTAAGCCAGGCCGCCGGCATTTTAAAGGAAGAACAGCAAAATGCCCGAATTATCGCAGGCGGAACGGATCTGCTCAGTGTCTTAAAGCATAAATTAGTACCGGATTACCCGGAAACAATTGTGAATATTAAATCCATTGAAGGACTGGACCATATCGTGGAGGACGAAGACGGCCTGAAGATTGGTGCGACCGCCAAACTCTGTGATATTGCGTCCTCACCTCTGATTCAGCAGGAATACGGTGCGCTGGCCGACGCCGCGAGAAGTGTGGCGACTCCCTTAATCCGCAACCTTGCCACCATCGGCGGCAATCTCTGCCAGGAAGTCCGGTGCTGGTACTACCGCTATCCCGATGAAATCGGCGGCAGAATCCAGTGCCTCCGCAAGGGAGGCGATACCTGCAACGCCATGACCGGCGAAAATAAGAACCACTCCATTTTCGGGGCCAGGAAGGTTAACTTAAGCGGCTGTTCTTCCAACTGTCCCGCCCATGTGGACATCCCGGAATACCTTGCAAAGCTGCGCGCCGGCGATATGGACGGCGCGGCATCGATCCTGCTGGAGGCTAACCCGATTCCGGCCGTCACCTCCCGTGTCTGTACCCATTTCTGCCAGATGAACTGCAAGCGGAAGGAGTACGATGACAATGTCAACATTGGAGGCATGGAGCGGTACGTGGGTGACTATATCCTGGAACACAGCGACCGGTTTATGGTACCCCCAAAGACCGACAGCGGCAAGCGCGTTGCCATCGTAGGCTCCGGCCCCGCCGGTTTGACTGCGGCATTCTATTTAAGGAGCCGCGGACACAGCGTCCGGGTGTACGATAAAATGGAGGAAGCCGGCGGACTTCTCCGCTATGCAATTCCGGAATACCGTCTGCCAAAGGAGATCGTCAGAAGCTTAATCTCCGCTCTGGAACACATGGGAATCGAATTCCTGACAGGCGTTGAGATCGGAAAAGACATCCCGGTGAATGATCTGGTAGAACAGTATGACAGCGTCTTTCTAAACACGGGCGCCTGGAAACGGCCTCTGATCGGGCTCGATGGGGAAGAGCTCACCACCTTCGGCCTGGATTTCCTGATTGAAGTCAATAAATGGATGGAAAGCAAGATCGGCAAAGATATCATCGTTGTCGGCGGCGGAAACGTGGCGGTGGACGTAGCAATCACAGCCAAACGTCTGGGCGCTGCAAACGTGGTTATGGCGTGTCTGGAACCGGAAAATCAGATGCCGGCAAGCGAAGAGGAATTGAACCGCGCCAGAGAAGAAGGCATCACGCTCCTCCCCTCCTGGGGGCCAAAGGAGATTCTCCGCGACAATGGGGAAATCGTAGGGCTCGTCTTAAAACGCTGTACCGCCGTCTTCAATGAGCTGGGCCATTTTGCCCCATCTTACGATGAAAACGAAACTACCACACTTCACGGCAGTTCCATCCTCATGGCGGTAGGCCAGAAAACCGACCTCTCATTCCTGGGTGAGGCGCTGGAGCTGGAGGTCAGCCGCGGGCTGATATCTGTAGACCCTGCGACTATGAAAACCAGTGTGGATAAAGTCTTTGCAGTCGGCGACGTCACGACCGGACCGAAAACGGTGGTGGACGCCATTGCAGACGGCAAAAAAGCTTCTGTCGCAGTCCACTGCTTTATGACCGGCGAGACGGAAGGGGACGCGAGACACCCGCTAGGCGGGCTGATTACCTTTGACGCCTCCTGTACCGGTCACTCAAAAGCCGCCAGGCTGCCGGAACGCCCGAAGGAGGAGCGTGGACTTCATCTGGAGGATTCCTATGGACTTACGTGGGAACAGGTGCAGGAAGAGGCAAAACGCTGCTTTAACTGCGGCTGTCTCGCCGTGAACCCCTCCGATGTGGCAACCGTCCTTACCGCAATGGATGCGGAGATCGTAACCAGCAAACGCAGAGAACCGATCGGGGAAATGATGAAGAAATCCCACTGCCGGCTGGTGGAAGAGGATGAAATTGTAACGGAAATCCGAATTCCGGCTTCCGCCAGGGACTACCGGATCGGCTATGACAAATTCCGTGTCAGGGATTCCCATGATTTCGCCGTAGTCAGCGTCGCCTCCGCCTACAAGGTACAGGATGGCGTCGTAACAGATGCAAGAATTGTTTTGGGTGCCGTCGCCCCGATTCCGCTGCGCGCCAAGGAGGCGGAAGCTTATATCACCGGAAAAGCAGTCACTGGGGAACTGGCAGCGGAAGCGGCTGAGATCGCCCTTCAGGGAGCGCTTCCGCTTTCCAAAAATGGCTATAAAGTACAGATTGCCAGGACTCTGGTACGGAACTCCTTGTTAAATGCCAGAACTCCACAGCGGAGTGAGGACAGTGGTGCTGACGCGCAGTTAATGACCTGATGTACTATTTAATGATATAGGAGGGAAGCTTATGGGCAGAATTGAAGCAATACTTTTAGCCGCGGGTTATTCTTCCAGGATGGGGCGTTTAAAACCTCTTCTGCCCATAGGAGGGACCACGGTGATCCGCAGGCAGGCCGAAGTACTTGACGGCCTGACCGACCGGACCATCGTGGTGACCGGTTACCGTGGAGATGAAGTGGAAGCACATTTATCCGGGAGCCGCGTAACAACGGTCAGAAATCAGGCCTTTACGGAGGGTATGTTTACCTCGGTAAAGGCCGGGATTCTGGCTCTGGACCAGGAGGTTTCGGCATTTTTGATTCTGCCGGTAGACTACCCGCTGGTAACACGGTCGCTGATAGAAGATCTGATAGATGAATTCCACCGCTCGGACGCTCCCGTCCTGTATCCCTCTTTTTCAATGCGGAAAGGCCATCCTCCTGTGATCTCGGCCGCCTGCATTCCGGATATACTGTCTTATCAGGGCGATGCGGGACTAAAAGGAGCACTGACACCATTTAACAGCGAAGCGGAGTATTTTTCAGCGGAGGATGAGACCTGCATCATAGATATGGACACGCCGGAGGACTATAAAAAGGTGCTGGCGCTGGAGGCAAGGCTGCATCAGAGGCTTTTCACTGCCGCCAGGTAACGTATACAGCGACAAGCGGCCAGGAGATAATAGAAGCCGGTTTTATAATAATTTTTAATGAATTTTTACAACAATAAGCGTGGTTTTTTACTCTTTTTCGTAGTATAATGTAGTTACTCTCACGGAAAGGAGGTAAGATCATGTTAAATACACAGAACCAGGAATTATTACAGGCGATCGGATGTATGGTTGGCGAAAAATTGGAGACTTGCTTTACTGAGTATGACGCGAGGTTGGATGCGAAGCTGGATGCTCGTTTTGCTGAGTATGATGCGAGGTTGGACGTGAAGCTGGATGCTCGCTTTGCTGAATATGATGCGAAACTGGACGCCCGCTTTGCTGAATATGATGCGAAACTGGACGCACGCTTTGCTGAATATGATGCGAAACTGGACGTTCGCTTTGCTGAATATGATGCGAAACTGGACGTTCGCTTTGCTGACTATGATGCGAAACTGGACGCTCGCTTTGCTGACTACGACGCTAAGCTCGATTCACGTTTCGTAGAGTACGACGCTAAGCTCGATTCACGTTTCGTAGAGTACGACGCAAAACTTGATTCACGTTTCGCCGACTACGACGCTAAGCTCGATTCACGTTTCGTAGAGTACGACGCCAAACTTGATTCACGTTTCGCCGACTACGACGCAAAACTCGACTTCCGCTTCGAATCAACCACCGCATACCTGCTGTCAGAAATAGACAGCCGTATTGCCAGGAGCGAAGCCATGCTTCTCGATGAAATTGAGCGCATCCACATGCAGGTATGGGAAAACTCCAAAAAGCTGAAGCAGCTCCAGAAGGACGTATCCTCGCTGAGATCGAAAGACAATGATTTCGGCATCATTTATTCCTATCTGAATAAGCTCGACTTCCGGGTCTGCAGACTGGAGTCTGCCCTATCGCCCCTATAACCCCTGAAATGAAAAACGCTCCGGCATATCGTTGCGGGAGCGTTTTTATAAACAAACCGGTATCTGGTAGTACGGACTACCAGACCTTCGTATTCTAACCTTCCATTTTTCTGTAACATCCCAAATCCACTTAAACACCTTTACACATTTCTTCCCACAAATTTCACTACAGGCACTTCTTCCGCAATCTCTTTTTCTTAATTCTCCACCCACTAATTATACTGCGGCTCCAGAAAGTTTAAAGTAAAATGCGCCTTCCCCTGATCATCCAGTTCCATAATCATAAACGACGGTTTCCTTCCATCCTGTCTGGGATAAGACAGACTTCCGGGATTCAAGATAGTCACACCGCCCCGCACCTCATAGAAAGGTCTGTGGGTATGTCCGTACATGACGATATCCAGACGGCGGTCTCTCGCCTCCTGCTCCAAGCGCTCCACGCCCAAAGACACATTATAATAGTGACCGTGAGTCAGAAGGACGCGGTACTCTCCGATCTTCAATTCCTTCTCCCGGTCTAAATTGGAAAAAAAGTCGTTGTTTCCCAGCACCATTTCAAGGTCACAGTCTTCTCCAACCCAGCCGGCGATTTTCGTTTCGCTGCCTTCCGCATCGCCAAGATGAATAAGCATATCGAGCGGCGATGTCTTCTCAATCACTTTTTTCAGATTATCGTCTTTTCTGTGTGTATCGCTCACAATCAATATCTTCATCGCACGTCCCCCTTATAGATCTCTTCCAGCTTCCGCTTCATCGCCTCAAGCGCTTTCCCGCGGTGGCTGATCCGGTTTTTCTGCTCCATGGTAATCTCCGCGCTGGTCACTCCGAACTCCGGCAGGAAGAGGATCGGATCGTATCCAAAGCCGCCATTTCCCGCCGCTTTTTCTGCAATGATTCCCTCCATGGTCTCTTCCGTATGGACAACACTTCCATCCGGCAGCACGGCCGCAATATTGCACACAAACCGGGCGCTTCTATCGTCACCGGCCGCCTCATTGACCCTGGAGATAATGGTCTGGTTCTTGATCTCATAGGAAGTATCCTCGCCCATATATCTGGCTGAATAGATACCCGGCTCTCCATTTAGACAGTCCACCACCAGGCCGGAATCGTCTGCAAGGACAATTCCTCCGGTCTCAGCCCACACCGCTTTCGCCTTGATCTCCGCGTTCTCACCGAACGTTTTCCCATCCTCGACGATCTCCGGATCGGCCCCGGCCTCTTTCATGGATAAAATCTCCATTCCCAAATCGGCCAGAATCAGCCGGATCTCCTTCATCTTTCCCTCATTGCCAGTGGCAAATACGATCCTGTTATTACTCATCTGTATATTCTCCTTCATAAAACGGATTCACTTCCTGTCCGTGGTATAGGCCTTCAGGCAGAGGTTGCATTTCTGCTCCTCCTCGACCCTGGTAAAATTCACCCCATCGGGACTGATGTACCCCTCACCGTCACTGATGTCCACGACCGTCTTTCCATCCCCTGCATCGTATTCGATTGCGGCCGGATGGACGCTGTCCGGAGTCGTCAGCTTCACCAGCATGGCAAACCGCTCCCCCGGTTCAAGATCCAGCCCAGCCCTTGTATCTGCGTTCAGAGGGATGGTATAGAATCCGGCATAGTCGAGACTTCCTGACGCCGCCAGCTTCCGGTTTTTGAAACCTTCTCCGGCCTTTATGGACTCCTCGTCCCCGATATTTTTCACAACATAGACTTCATAGGAAGAATGTCTGTCTGTGGCATAGAATCCAGCCGCCTCCAGAGTCTCCTTCCCCTGCGCCTCATAGACATTGGAGAACCATACCGTATCGGAACCATACCCCAGCTGCCCCACCCAGCCCCTTAAATCTGTCTGGTAGTTATGATCGTAATGATCCGGATCTTCCACATCCGTGTAAATAATATTATTCAGCCCGATATTGGAGTCGTAATATGACACATAAAAATATCCGTCATCGCCAAAGCCGTCTCCCCAGCTGTTCATGCAGATAAACGCTCCATCGCCATTGACTTCCATGTTAAAATTCTCCCGCGGATACTCGTCATCCCAGCCAATGATCACGGAATCATGGTTCGGCGGCTGAGACCCAATATAGCAGTAGGCGTATTTCTCCTCATTATAATGAACGGACTGGCTTTCCTCGTCCGTCATGGAAGTGTAAAGGGAGCTTTGTACGCCTCCGTACTGCAGAATGGCCCTCTTAATCTTTTCATAATCTTTTCCCGGCACCAGTTCGACTCCCTGGACATGTTTGACCGCCTTCAGGCCTTCGGGAGAGACACCGTCTCCATAGGGATCATCCGCTTCCAGGACCGGCCCCTTCCAGGACAGGAGATACGCCATAGACATCGTATACTCCCCTCCGTCGCTCTGCGGAATGCAGAAACCATTATTCAGGGACATATGATCCTCCGAAAAGTCGTATACCTCATTGGGAAGCAGACGCGCTTCCAGCGCCATCAGAGAGGCAAAGGCCCAGCAGGTTCCCAGAGATCCCTGGTTCTTTATCGAAGGCGCCCTGCCTGTTGTACGGCCGTCATAGGCCACAGGAAGCACCTCCGGCACCGGATTCGCGGCATCTCCCACCCCATCAGTTCCGGCGTCTCTCCCCGTCTCCGACTCCAGCGGTCTGTAAAATTCTCTGCCGCCCATCTCCGCATTTCCATTGCCCTGGGCCACATCGTTTTGATCTGCACTGCCCTTACCGGCATCTCTGCCATTCTCCCTGGTACCCGTAAATGCCCATTCCGGCACTTGGAAGCCGCCTGTCGGCCACCGGCCGTTAATCCAGAGTACAGCGGTTCCGGTGAGCACCAGAACGGCCGCCGTTCCCAGCCATTTTCCTGCTTTCAACTAATCAATCTCCTGTTTTCCGCTTCGGAGGTTTCGGTCCCATAAACTGGTAGAAATACGTCTTCATCATACCATTGTAAATCTTCCGGTTCTTGTCCGCTTTTCGCCCGACGTACCGTTCCGCATCCTCATAAGCGGTTATCATATAGAGGGACCAGGAATCCAGCGCGCGGTATCGTTCACCGATCTCCTTATACAGCGCCGGCAGATTCTCCTTCTCCTCAATTCTCTCTCCATAAGGCGGATTCGTAATGATAAATCCGTACTTCTTCGGATGGCTGAGCGCGCTTAATGGCCTCTGCTGGAAATGAATCATATGATCCACACCGGCAGACTCCGCATTGGCTCTCGCCGCCTTCACAATATCGCCATCGATATCGTACCCCTGGATATCGACCTCCACCTCTGTCTCCAGCAGATCCGAGGCCTCATCCATGGCCTCATACCAGAACTTCCGCGGTATGATGTTCTTCCAGTCTTCCGCCAGGAAGGACCGGTTCATGCCGGGCGCCATATTGGCCGCTATCATGGCTGCTTCAATCGGAAATGTACCGCTTCCGCAGAAGGGATCCACCAGAATCCGGTCCCGGTTCCACGGTGTCATCATGATCAGAGCCGCGGCCAGGGTCTCCGTGATAGGCGCCTTGCTGGTAAGGGTACGGTAGCCTCTTTTATGGAGCGAATCTCCTGAAGTATCGATCCCTACCGTCACCTCATCTTTATACAAAAATACACGGAGCGGATAGCTGCTTCCGCTCTCCGGAAACCATTCCAGGCCATACGCCTTCTTCAGCCGTTCCACCATGGCTTTCTTCATGATCGACTGGATATCGGAAGGGCTGAACAGCTTGCTCTTGATAGAGGACGCCTTCGCCACCCAGAACTTTCCGTCCTGAGGAATATATTCCTCCCACGGAATACTCCGCGTATTCTGAAATAACTCCTCAAATGATTCCGCATGAAAGCTTCCCACTTTCAACAGGACACGCTCTGCCGTGCGCAGAAATATATTCGCGCGGCAGATGGTCTCTTCATCTCCGATAAATGTCACACGGCCGTCTTCCACCAGGGTGATATCATATCCCAGATCCGTAATTTCTCTTTTTAAAACAGCCTCCATGCCAAAGTGACACGGCGCAATGAGTTCAAATGTTTTTTTCACTTTATTCTCCCAGATTCTTTTCTTTAATCACGCGGCCCTCGAAATCCAGGATCCGAAAGACCCCATCCTCCAAAATCGCGTATGTCGGCGGATTGCCTTCCTTCGGTATGGATACAGAGCCGGGATTTAAGATGGTAATCTCCCCGCACTGATCCGCCCGGAGCACATGGGTGTGCCCATGAAGCAGCACATCCCCCTTCTGCATGGGTGGAAGGTGATTCTCATGATAAACGTGGCCATGTGTGGCATAGATGGTGATTCCATCAATCACCAGCAGCGCATAGTCGGCCATCACAGGAAATTCCAGTACCATCTGGTCCACCTCCGTGTCACAGTTTCCCCTGACACAGTAGATTCTGTCTTTACAGCCATTTAACATGGCCAGCACCTCTTTGGGAGCATATTCCTTCGGCAGATCATTTCTCGGTCCGTGATAAAGAATATCTCCCAGTAGAACAAGGCGATTCGCTCCGGATGCCTCAAACGCTTCCAGCAGCTTTCTGCAATAGAACGCGGAACCGTGGATATCGGACGCAATCATATATTTCATAAGTAAATTCTCCTTCTTGCATTAATAGGTATATTTTAAGTCTTACAGGGCGTATCTGTCAATAAATTTACCCTCGAACCAGATATTTTCCGCGGTAATAGGCGATTCCGTTAGCCACATTCAGCACAGAATACCCCATACGGGCCAGATAGCGGCAAACCATCATACTTTGTCCGCCTCTCGCACAGTAAAATACCAGCAGCTTATCCTTTGGAAGTTCGGAAACTCTCTGCTCCATTTCCTCATACGGAATATTGACAGCCCCATTTAAATGGGCTCTCTGATACGATGCGGCGTTTCGCAGATCAATCAGCATCATATCGTACTCATTTTCTATATAATAATCGACTTCACCAATCGGTATTGTCTTGAACATACAATCACCTGTCCTTTCTATTACCATTATATTCACGACCCGTGAAAAGTTTATCTTTCTGATCATGGCTGCAGGAAAGGCGTCCTTGCAATCAAAAAGCACAGGGAGATATGCTTTCGCATCGTTTCCCTGTGCTTTTCGACGAAATCATGAACTTATTGGCAAGTCCTTATTTTCGTACCACCAGACAGATTAATAGTCAGACTTATTCTGGCTGTTATTCTGGTTGTTGTTGCGGCTGCTGTTCTGGCTGTTGTTCTGGCTGTTGTTGCGGCTGCTGTTCTGGCTGTTGTTCTGGCTGTTGTTCTTGCTGCTGTTCTTGCTGTTGTTCTGATTGCTGTTCTTGGAAGAATTGCTGCAATCGTTGTAGTTATCATTGTAGTTGTTATTAGACATCTTATGATACCTCCTGTCGGATTTTTTGTTACACGGTTAGTATGGCTGATTCCTCAAATATTATACGAAAAATTATGAAAAATAACTTTGCTTTTTTCATCTGCCTATATTATAATTAAAGTGAGGAATTAGATTTCCTCATCCTTATTAATTATTTATACTCCCCTCAGAAGAGTCCGGATAGCTCCCCTATCCGGGCTCTTCCTTTTTTTGACCATATTTTTGATCCCGACGGATGCAAAAGACTCCCGGCAGCCAGTGCCGGGAGTCTTATATCCCTTATCGAAAATCCAGTTATCCGCTTGTCCATTATTCGCCAATGACATTGACAATCTTGACGGGAGTCCGGTAATTCCACTGAGAAATCTTGATTCCCGTTTTATAGGTGGAGGAGTGTACGATCTGTCCATTGCCGATATACATGGCTACGTGATTGATCGATCTTCCGTTCCCGTAAAAAATCAGATCGCCGGGCTTCATCTGGTCAGAACTCACAGCTACTCCCTGGGAAGCCTGTCCGCCTGAAGAACGGTTTAAAGAAATACCTGCCGCATGCTGCATGATGTATCTCGTAAATCCGGAACAATCCACTCCGGTATGAGGATCACTGCCGCCATAGGCGTAACGTCCGCCCACAAACTGCAGTGCGTAATTGACAACACTCTGTCTGAACTCCGCAGGAGCGTCGTATGCTGCTTCCAGTGCGGCGATCGTCGCCTCGTCGGTCTGGGTAACTGTTGCGTTTCCGTCGACCGGTAGATAACCGTATGTATCCTTAACCTTCACTTTCACGAATCCGTCACCCATGTCTTCCACGACCTGAAATGATGATCCCCTGGAAGCTGCCATCAATACTTCCTGGCCGCTCTCATCCGTGCTGATATTCACGGTCTCTGCTTCAACTGTTGCGATATAATTACCTGAACTGAGTCCTGGTCCGGAAACTTCATCCGCTTTGGCATCTGCCGGATTTGCAAGTACAATTGCTCCACAGAAAGCCAAAAGGCTTAATGTTTTCCATGTATTCTTTATCATTGGGACATTGCTCCTGTTTTTTACTTTTTCGTTCTAATTATTACGTAATTGTTAAAATCATTACGTTTATTATACATTTATCTTGCTTTTCAGTCAAGTATTATTTCATTCCGATAACATTCCATTATTTTCCATATCAGTTCAGCACTCTGACTACCTTGACAGGCGTCCGGTACGTCGCGTTGGATATCTTGATTCCCGTCCGTTCCGTGGAAGCATGTACAATCTGTCCGTTGCCGATATACATAGCCACATGATTGATATAGCCCTTGCCGCCGTAGAAAATTAAATCGCCCGGTTTAATGTCGCTGTAGCTGACGCTGCGTCCCTCTCCCGACTGTGCTCTGGAGCTGTGGCTCAAGGAAACGCCTGCCGCGTGCTGCATGATATATCTTGTGAATCCGGAACAGTCGGCTCCGGTATTCGGGTCCGTCCCACCGTATACGTAACGGTTCCCTACAAACTGAAGCGCATAATTCACCACGTCCTGACGCAGCTTCACGCTTTCATCC